>Ga0065711_1035590_pt1 | contig 22091 bp, 23 predicted proteins | sample Hoacrofraction12_FD_59098 | JGI IMG/M metagenome (GOLD analysis project Ga0065711, IMG submission 59098) | Hoatzin crop microbial communities from Cojedes, Venezuela - Epithelial fraction 12 v2 (version 2) | ecosystem: Host-associated > Birds > Digestive system > Esophagus > Crop | place... | reverse complement strand
GGAAACTGAGGCAGGGAGCTCCATGGGCGTGCTTATTGTTTCATCTGAGTCTACATATTTCTCACGTAAGCTCATGCAAAGAATGATTCGGTTTAGACCCTTTACAACGCCTGATTGTGTCCCAGAAGACAGGAACCGGAAAGCCAGAGCGTCTGCACAGCTGGAGCACTGAGCCAGGGTGTGCATAACGGGGGGGAGCCGTGTGCCGCTGCCTGTCTGCAGCCCAGCACAGCTTGACTTCAGCCCTGCCTCTGCTGAGCAAAGAGCGAGCCTGCGCCCAGGAGATGTGCTGGGACGGCCCGGCTGAGGGACCGCGCTGCAGCTCGCCAGACGCGGGAGAAGACGCAGCTCCTGCGTGGCTGGCCAGCGCTGGGCCTGCGACCCGGAGGCTGTCCCATTTGGAGCACCAGCTCCTCAGCACCCACCACAAATCGCTCTGTCACAGGGACACTGTGCCACTCTCCATCCTTCTGCATCTCTTGGTCAGAGCCAGGCTGCCTGTTTCCTTAGACTGCTTCTATTTTTGCTTCTCAAAGGGCACTGTGGAAAATAGAGAGGACCAAAAAAATCCGGTTCTTTTCAGCCAGGAAAGCAGGTCTGAACTGTGCAGTTAAGAAAACACGGTTAGCTTTGCTTTGCAGGGGCTTAGGAGAAGATTTTCACATTTGCTCCGTGCTGCCCCAGATCTGCTGTTAGCCTGTTATGACACACCCAGGCCATGGGGAAGCAAAACATGTTTTTCTCCTCCTTCCTCCTCTCCGCCCCCAAAATTATGAAATATGACAATGACATTATCATCTCATAGTTTAACTGTTCCTGCACAGCAGGGGAAGAGATGTGAGGAGGGAGCAAAATACCCAAAGTAGACAGAGAAGATTACGTTTGCTTACCCTGAGATTTATGCACGGATTTCTCAATTTCTCAGCTACAGAATGGTCAGGGTGGGGGCAGGCAGAGCCTGCTCCTAACCAGGATACAGCCCTGGGATCCCAGATGCTTTCTGACTCTGGGTTTGTCTGGCCTCGCGACGCACACATACCCAGCTAACGTTAATGTGCAAGGGTGGTGATGCTGATGCCATTGTCCAGCCATGTTAAGCATTTTTATGCTAACAGTTCTCCATACCAAAAGCTTTGACGGCCTTTGACGTCTCTGGGCTACTTCACTGTCTTCATATTTTAAAAATAAATGCCAACAGATGTGTTAAATTAACCTTCCGGTACCGACTTCTCCAGGCACGTGTTGGCACAAGAACTGGCATTTCTTCTGCACGAGGAGATTTTTGTAAGAGCTTAGAGCTGGTTTTCCAGCGCTCAGAGCCCCCACTAGGCAGGATTTTTGAAACTAGTACATGAGAGGGTATTTTTTTCTAACTCTTATGAAAAATCATTAATTGTGCTGCCTGAAGGGAGCTAAAGACTTTTCAGCCACCCTTTCTGCCTATCTTCCCCTCCCATCTGCAACGTAAAAGCAAGTGTTTCTCCTGCCACAGGTTTGGTTCCTCTCCCATGCCAGCACGGGAGTCAGACTCATCCGTGTAAGTCCCTGCAAGCAGCTTTTGTGTCTCCTGATTGCAAACAGTCACTTCTGATACACCATCCTGGGAAACTCTGTTAATAAAAGGACAATTTAAAAGCCCTGAAGCCCTATCAACTGTCCATTTAAACGATGATTTGCAACTTGCTAATTAACCGTTGTGCTCCACTGGTTCTGGGCTGCCGAAGCTCTAATGTATTAATGATCCTGAAACCCTGCCAGAGCATGGAGCGGCTTTTTAGGAAAACTAGTGCTAAACATCAGGCATTATCCCTGGCCCCGCTTGCAGGGAGAGCCCTGATGCAGATTTAGTGGCAGTCAGAGGTGGGAGGAAAGGTCCCAGGTGTGGCATCTCCAAGCCAGCAGTGGCACTGGAGGCCGTGAAGTCGCACCAGTAGAGCGATGTGCTCAGGCTAATTTATTCTGCAAGGAGACAGGACAATTTGGTCCCCCCAGCCCTCTGCGCTAACAGAGTGAGAGTCTTTCACTGGGTAGGAAAACACAGGCTTCAAGATGGCAGAATAATATAAGGCACTGGGGCTCTTTCAGAAAAGAAAATCATGAGAACAGCTTTTTTATTTTGCATTTCCTCTTCGCCAGTCGCTGCCACAGCTGTGCACTGCCAGCTGCGATGCGGCCTGGCACTGACAATGTGGTGCTAGCTAGAAGCACCAAGGGCAGGAGTCCTTTATTTTTTCTTTTTTTTTTTCTTTTCATTGGATTTCATCAAGAATAAAAATGGAGGAAAATGCGAGATAACGAGGATGCCCAACAAATGTTTTAATAGGATAAATTTGACAAGTGCAGAGAGGTGGAGGCAAATTTGACAGTGGTCAGGCTATGGGATGTTGCCGAAGGGGGAGTGACGGATGTGATCCTCTCTCCTAGGCACCACAGGCCTCTGTGGGAGGGAGAACACAAACAACCCAGAGTGAGCAGGGAACCAGCTGGGGGGTGAGGGGAAAACCCTGCAGGATGGACCCTGCTGGGGTAATCAGGGAGGCTGAAAGCTAATCCTCAAATTGGGGTCTCAGCTCAGGTCCTAACACACAGCTACCCAGCAGACAACACTGATACCCCATCAGGCTCTCCCGGTAGCTGATCACTTTGGGGATGAAAACGAAGTTTCTCTTTTGGATTAACAACTAATTAAAGGATAGAAAACAAAAAGTGTCAAGAAAATGCCAGTTTCCATGGTAGAAGATTAGCAGGGGTGTGCAACTGGAACGTGTGCTGCTCAACATGCTCATAAATGGTCTGGAAAAGGAGCTGAACAGAGAGATGACAGTTTGCTGATGATACTAAATCATCCGGGGCAAAGAATGTAATTTGCCAGGAAAGAGCTGCAAAAGATCTCTTGACATTGAATGCCTGCATCATAAAATTACGGATGAAATTCAATATCAATAATACAAAATAACTCACGGGGAGAAAAATGCCCCTTCTTATACATACACACACAGTAATGAAGCCTGAACTATAGTTAACACTCAGGAATGAAATTTTGGTGTTATTGTGACGAGTTCTCTGAAAATGACAGCTCAATTATTTAGGAAAAAAGCAAAGAAAATGCAAAGTTGTTAGGAGAAGAATAGAGAACAAGGCAGAAACATCGTTATGTCATTGAGTACATCCACAAGACCCCGCAGCTTGTATACCATGTACAGTTCTGGCCCTCTTGTGTTAAAAGAACACAGTAAAAATAAAAAAAGGCACAAATGAGGCCAATGAAAGTGATCAAAAATATTGAACCACTTCCTCACCAGACATGTCTAAATAGGGTCACGCTCTTAAGCCTGCAGAAGAGATGGCTGAAGGGAGATGTGAAAGGGGTTGATAAAATCATTAGTGCTTTGGGAAACTGAACCGGAGATGATCTGTGCACTGCTTCCCATGGCGCAGAAACAGCAAATGGAGGTAACAAGTTTGAAGAAAAAGAAGAAAAAGAAGGGAGGAGTGTTTCAACACAGCATGTCACTTAACATTGCAGCTCCTTCCTAGAGATACCGTGGGGGATAAAGTTTAGATGGACTCAGGAAAAAAGAAAATATTAGAATTCAGGCAAGAAAAAGCCTGTCAAGCACAAAGGTGCTGTTCCTGGCAGAGGACGCCCCTAACTTGGGGGCTGGTGAGTACAGGAGGGGAGGGCTAACTGCAGGCTTCCCTGGTCTTCGGCTCTTTCCCTGATGCTGTGCTGCTGGCTGCTGCTGCAAACACCTGACTGCGGCACTGAGTCTGCTGCCAGTGCACAGCCCTCACTGGGCAGGTCCCAGCTCGTCTGCAGCGCTGGGGCGGCTTTGGGTTGCAGAGCCCACCAGGGCAGGTGGCCCTGTTTACCAGCTCTCCCGAAGCGACGCAGCGCTGAGCCACTGGGCATTGCTCACGTGCTTGTTGTCACCGCGGCTGGAATGGCTGAGGCATGCTACAACCCCGTTCACGTGGGGGGAACTGAAGCCCAGGGCTGCCAGGGCTTGTGGGTGCTGTGATCCCAACAGCGCTGGCAGGATTCGGCCTCCATTTCCAAAATGAACTGCTCTATTCAACATCCCTGTGACACACACTGAGTTCTGCAGGATAAAATAATTTCATAGACGTTTTATACATTTTTGCATTGCTAACTCTGATCTGCTCTCTGCACTGCAGCCTTCCAGTGCCTCTTGGAGAAACACATCGCTCTGAGGCACAGCATGTGAGACAGACTTGCCTGGTTTCAATTTTTCAAGCACTATAACTACCAGAAAAACCAGCACTTGTTTGAAACACTAATCCCTAAGGCAGCTTAGGAACAGCTGAAGTGACAGGGTGGGCCACACCAAATCTCTCTTGACTCCACAAGCCCAAGCTGGCATGACGTGCGAGATGCCAGTGATGTGACCCGTCACTTCAGGCCCCATCTGCTTCTGTCACTGATGCTGGGAAAAGGTTGACCAAGTGCAGATGGAAGACAGTAGCTTGCAGAGGTGACCGTGAAATCCAGCCATTTAACTCTCTTACAGCCACATCCTTTGAGTCATGTTGTGAGGTGCCTGCGTGCCGAGAGCTGGTTTTTGTCCTGGCTGTTCTGGCTGTTGTCTGAAGTTACACAAATACAATAGTAATATGAAGATATCTTCACTCACTAGGGGTGGGATGGGGCCTGATCGGTCTAGGGAATTCAGTGGGAACAAGGAAATCTCCTGAGCATAGCTGGACTCTGAAACATGTCCAGCTGGTAACAGGAATTGGAACCTAGAGTTTCAAACACTTTTATATCTTTTTTCAATTATAAGAGGAATCCGAAGAACAGCAACAAATACTCCCATGAAAGCTCGTTTTAAAATAAGCTCATTAGTACATTCTTCTGGCCCCTCCATTTCCCAGCCATGGGAGCTGTGCTCCGTGGCAACCCCTGTGCTTGCTGCCTGCCTCCTGTGCAGGCTGGGCGAGCACGTGGGCCCTGAAAGCACCCGGCCTTCCAGGGAGCAGCAAGCTCCCATTCTGCTCTCTGTGAGCTTCCAGGGGGCTGGGGGTGCTATGCTTCAAGTGCAGTCACAGAAAGCAGGGGACACTTTTTCTGTGCCAGCAAGAAGCATGATGCTATTGCTAAATGGGTCTTGGCAGCGATGTCAGTCCAAGACTGCTGTTGAGCCAGGCTGTCTGTCCAGCCAGAAGACCAGGTGATCAAAAGCAGCATGGGCAGCAGAGTGAGCGAGGGGATCCTGGCCCTCTGCTCCACTCTGGTGAGACCCCCCTGGGAGTCCTGTGTCCAGCTCTGGAGCCCTCAGCACAGGAAAGTCACAGACCTGTTGGAGAGGGGCCAGAGGAGGCCACAGCAATGATCGGAGGGCTGGAACCCCTCTGCTGTGAGGAAAAGCTGAGAGCTGGGGCTGCTCAGCCTGGGGAGACCTTATTGCAGCCTGCCAGTACTTAAAGGGTCTTATAAGAAAGATGGGGACAGGCTTTATATCGGGGTCTGTTGCAATAGGACAAGGGACAATGGTTTTAAACTAAAAGAAGGCAGATGTAGACTAGATAAAAGGAAGAAATTTTTTACGATGAGAGTGGTGAGACATTGGCACAGGTTGCCCAGAGAGATGGAGATGCCCTATCCCTGGAAACATTCGAGATCAGGTTGGACGGGGCTCTGAGCAATCTGATCCCGTTGAAGATGGCCCTGCTTGCTGCAGGGGGGTTGGACTCGATGGCTTTTAAATGTCCCTTCCAACCCAAACTAGTCTATGATTCTATGATTCTATGATTCTATGATTCTATGATTCTATGATTCTATGATTCTATGATCAAGCAAAACTAATTTTCTTTTCAGTCTGAAGTAATGCTGAGGGCATATACTGCTCCTCAGTCGTGTTATTCGATAGCTACAGTTACACAAAGCCTCTGTGGCTTTCCTGTGCTCCTGACAGAGATCCTTCTCTTGTTCAGCCAAGGCATGAAGCCACCAAATGGCTCTGCACAATCCTTCTCCCTGTGGACGTCAGCACCAGCAGGCTCCTGTCCAGCACCTTGTAGGTCTCCCTCACAGCCTGCTGCTGCTAGAAGAGTGCCTGAGCTTCAGTCCTACCCTCTGCCAACGGAGCAACTGTGTTTCGATTAAGGGGAAAAAAAAGGGAAGACTTTAAATGAACTTTGGTATCTGAGGAGGACGGGGTTGTTTGCATTCCTGGGGATTATCAGGATTACCTTCTAGCCCGAGCTGTGTGAAGGAGACCACTGTGGCTACATACAATTGAGGAAGGGAGGGTTGACGGAGTTATGTGAACTCCTTGCCCTGCTATATGGAGGTAATCACATTCATTGGGAATGAATTTAAATGAATGAGCTTAAATGAATGGCAGCACAGTTGGAGCTGAAAGTAACAGGAGCAAGACCCAAGACACCAACCTCTGCTGAGTCACCAAAATCAAATCCGCCAGGCATTAGGGACTTCACGCCCTCTCTGCCAGCCTGTGATTCAAATCGTCAGATCTTCAGTGGTTAATGTAAGAAGGTGCAGGCAGATATGGCTTAAGCTAGCACAGCTGCTGGCCTGCTCTCATACACACTCTGAATCTGACTGCTTTGGGGCCAGTATGAGCAAGGCATCGCCAAAACCACAGACATTGACTCTCAGCCTCAAATTTCATGTTCCATAACAAAAGCATATGAGATATTACCTTTCCCAGGGCTGTCCATGAACTTAAAACAGGGCCCAAGATCTGAAGCCAAAATCCAGGCACTCTTCCTGTTGCTCTCTCCTAGCACAGTCCCAGTCCTGATGACCTCAGGGACAAGTACTTAGACAAGCCCAGCAAGAGCAGAAGCGGAGACACTTGCCCTGCACATCACAGAATCCCATTTGACAGCCTCCAGGACAGCTACAGCACAGGCACGGTCAGGCCACTCTCATCCTACCATCGTGTCTAGGTGTGTTCGTGATGCCGAGACTGAAACAGGCGACATCTGCCACGTGAACCTCTGGCGAACGGACAGATACCAGCAGCTCAATCAGGCAGCCTGTTCGAGGCTTATGGCATTCACAGAACTGCTTGGCAGCCATGGGAAAGGAGCGTATGAGCTTTCAGAGCCTAGGTAAACTCTGGGGAGGAGGAGAAGCTGAAGATTAACGTGGGCAGCTAGCAGATGGCTGGCTCCTGTCCCAGAGAGGGTGCTGCATAGGTCTCCCAGCATTCCTGGGTGTGTTTGGCAGTTACACTTAGTGTTGTTTTCCTTCATAGTCTTTGCTGACCCTGTTTGCTGCAAGCATTCTTACTTATCTGTGCAAACTCTCAAATAGGAAAATACCACATGCCTCCATGTGTGTAAAGAGGAAGGTATTTGCAAATAAGTATTTGAAATAAATTTCAAAGATTAACAAAGTTCAGCCAGCTCCCCCAGTAGATTATGGCCAGGCACAGCAGGACGTGGGTTTAGAAGCAGATATTGCCCAGCTCTGTTAAGTCATGCAGTGAGTCAAGAGTACAGCGCTCCTGACTCAGTCTGCTCTACGGCCCCAAAAAGAAGTTGGTAAGAGACGAGGTGAGATTCATGCCCCACATCTGACAGTGCTTCAACAACCCTCCCATAACAGCATCTGATATTTCTTGTGGACCCAGTACATTTAAGAACCTGCTAGCTCCAGCTAGGATCACACAGAAGGGAAAAGGTTGTAGTCTTTCCTCTTTCACAGTGATGGAAGTCAGAGAGTTTTATGGTGATAGGCTCCACACTACTAATATATGGTCTCTACCAATGTCCTGTTGCTGGGCTAGCTCCTAATCTGTCTCCATGGCCCTTCTCATACCAGCAGAATGAGTGGATGCCAATGATACGTTGCAGCCAAGTCATTTGCAATGCACTTACTTTTTCCTTGTTATCCATGGTGATGGCAATCTGCATCCTCCTCCCCCGACGGAAAGCCACCAAATGGTCTGTCTCTTCTTCACTCAGGTCTGGCACTCTGCCTGGGCCAGGGAAGCTCTCGTTGCGTTTCTCACTGACGATCCGCTTGGCCTGGAAAGGACAGGATGAGTTAACGACACCTCCGTTAGCCCTGTGCGCTGCCCTTCCTAGCAGAGTGGCCATTCCCAGGCTGCAAAGGACTTTGCTCTGGCAGAACAGAAACATGAGCCAGATAGTCAGTCTTCTGCATTTATAAAGCTGCCACCCTGCTTCCAGGGATATGTAATATTACATGGGCATGTTTAACTGAGCACAACTTAGGTAGGCTGGGATTTACCCTCTTCAAATGCTTTGCAGCATGAACACTGATTGACATTTTTATTTTAGACAGGCGAGCCCATCCTGCATTTGTGTCTTTGAAACAAATATGAAGTTTTCCTTTCGCCAAACAACATCTCCCAATAAAATGTGAGGCTACATTGGAGCAGAAGCCTGGAGGGTGAAAGAGAATGGGAACAGTGATGTTCTCTCCAACCTTACCCACAAAGCAGTTACTACCCTGAAGTGTATTAACACTTCATAGCCTATCATCTTCATAGTCATTGTGCGTTCATATTTCTGGAATGATATATTCAGCAGTGGAATGGTTTAGAAAACTGATCAATAAATTCCTTGAACAAGGGCAGTTTGCCCCTTTCAGATATTATTTCCAGCTGTCTGTATCAGTTCACGACTTTACTGCATGGATTTACATCTGGTTCTTATTTTGTTAATTATTTTTGTTGCTGGCTGAGCTCCTGCCAGTGCCCTCAGCCATCACTTTCTCAAAATGAGCACATCTTTTGTACAAAAATACATACTTTTTCTCATTTAAAAGTATCATCTTTCAGTTCCATCATGCGCCTTTTTTTTTTTTGCCTTACAAGGAAATGAGAGACTTAATAAGTCGTCTCCATCTTTATTTCTGATCTTTTTCTTTTCTCTTCATCTGTGTGATTCCTCGGCTCGACTCTACCTGGGATGAACAAACCTCAGAAGCTTCCCTCTCTAAAGAAAGCTATATTTTCCTCTGTTTTTTTCCCTGGACTTCCACACATACTGGAGTCTTGATTTCAAAGGAGCTCAAAATCTCCAAGCAAACTTCAGTGAAACTTGGGAACTCTTTGTTGCTACGAACCTGGTTTCAAAAACAAACAGCACACACTGACCTCTGATTCATATGGAAGCCTTGCAGGCATCAGTGAATTTGCCATGACATATGATAGCAAGATGTCTTACACTAGCTTCATCTTCACTCGGCTCTGCCAGACGTGCAGATGTTAGCATGGAGGGAGCCTTGCTGTGGACAGCCTCTGTCAGCAAGAACGTTTTTATCGCCTGTCCAGTCACTGAGCTTCCTAACACATGATAAATGTTATAGGAGGTACTGGAGTATTTCCAGCATCAGACCTTCAGTCTCTTGTTTATTTTTCTTTCACTTCTGTGTAATTTTGCTGTCTCAGCAGAGACAGTTCTTGAGTTGGCCTGATGCATGCGAGAGGAGCAGTGGGTCCCTGCGCTGCGACTGGTTGCCAGAGCTGTGTGGACATGGTGGGAACCTTTCTGTACATTCCCTTGAGTACGCACAGCTCTGATTTTAGGTTTCAGCCGTAGCTCCTAACAAGTTTTGCTGCTCTTAGTAGGACCCTTGCTATTTCTGCTTGTCTTGAAATAAGTGAAGCCACATGTTGCCTTCAAAGCAAGGATCTGCTGCCAATCTGTTCAATGCCATTCTAGTACTTTCCATGTTGTTCTCTATTTTTGTGTCAATGCAGCCTCCTACTTTGACTGCTGCTGAGGACCAGCATCTGTGAGCCATCCCTAGAGACGTCAAGATCTTTTTCCTGAGAGAGCAAAATCTGACAGTCAAGAGAACAGGCAATCATTTAAATATGGAGTACAACCATCTTGGCATCTACCATAGCCAGACATTCAGGTGTACTTTTACCTGCAGCCAGGATATATGTCCTGGAAAAGTCCCCATACCTGTAAACTCTGTGAGCTGTTTTAAAGGTTTTAGCCTACGTATCTGTCTTGAGAAGGGTATGATTTTATCAGAGACCGGGCAGAGCCAGAAAGTTCAAACCAGTATCTAAACTGCCCTGAAATTCTAGCTTTACTCCCCCTCCACGAATAGGGCATGCTATACTGTCCTTAATTACACATCCCATTGCAGTCACAACATTACAAGTGATTGCATTACTGCAGCTTATTAAGTGACTGCCTGATTCCTAAAATAACGTCAGAACTGGTTGAAGATGTGAAGGTCAATGGCAGCTTTGGCAGCAGCAACCAGAAGCCAGTGGATTTTAGGAGCCTGAGAGCAGGACAGAAGGCAAGCAGCAGACTCGAGACCATGGGCTTCAGGAGAGCAGATGTTGAATTGCTCAGGGAACTGGCAGCAGGATCCTGCAGGAAGCTGTATTGCAGGGGAAAGGGGCCCAGGAGACCTGACTGATTTCCATAGACAAGGCACAAGAAGATAAGTAAGGACTTCCTGTTGTACAAGAAAATGAGCAGGTGTGGAAAGTGGCCAGCTTGGCTGAGCAGGTTGCTCCTGGCTGAACATAAATGCAAAAAGGGAGTGTGTGGGCGGAGGAAAGGGACAGGCTTTCAAGAAAGATTATGGGAGCAGGATGTGGTCATGCAGGGACGGAGTTAGGAAAGCCAAAGCTCACCTGGAATTGAAACAAGTGAGAGATGTGAAGGTCAGCAAGGAGGACTTCTGCAGATACATTCACAGCAAAGAAAGTCGGAGAAAGCTGTTGGCCTGCTGCTGAAAGGGGTGGGCAGCTTAGTGACAGAGGGCGTGGAGAAGACTGGTTACTCTGTGCCTTCTTTGCTTTGGTCTTTTACTGACAAGGTCTGCTCTCCACCTCCCAAGTCTCTAACCTAGTAGCAGAGTCAGAGAAATGCTTCGCTCCCTCAGCATCCTGGAAGATTCAGTTATGGACCATTTAAATCAAGTAAGAAGGTGGGACTAGGTGGGCTTCATCCAAGGGTGCTGAGGGTGTAGGCTGATATTGCTGTGAGGCTGCTTCCTACTGCTTAGCATCTTCAGTGATCCGGATAACAGGACAGACTACACCTTCATCAAGGCCATGGGTGACACCGAGCTGATACGCCGGAGGATGGTACAGTCATTCAGAGGGATCTTGGCAAGGTGGAGGAGGGTCAACAAAAACCAATGAGAAGTCCTGCACCTGGGGCAGAAGAACCCCGAAGAATCCCATGCATCACCGCAGGCAGGGGCCCAGCTGGCTGGGAGCAGCTCTGCAGAAGTACTTTGGGAGCCTGGCGGGCAACAACTTGACCGTAAGTGAACAGCGAGGAAGGCTAGTTGCTCACTGGGTTCCATTAGCACCAGGATAGCCATCGGGTTGAGAGAAGTGATTATTTCCCTCTGTTTGGGCTGTGTTTGAAATATTGTGTCCAGTTTCCCCTCACTGCAAGATGAGAGTAGTGTAGAAAAGATGGAAAGAGTCTAGTGGAGGATCACCAAGATGGTTACAGGGCTGGAGCATAGGATGCACACGGTGAGGCTGCATTTGCTAAGTCTGGAGAGAGAAGACAAGGCAAAGAGGGGGCCTAATTGCAGTATTTCTCCGTCTGACAAGGTGTTATGAAGAGAACAGAGCCTGACCCCTCTCAGAGGTACACAGTTGAAGGGCAAGAGGCAACAGACACAACCTGCCATGAGGCGAAGTACAGCTGCAAGTAAGGGAGAAAACCTCACAATGGTGGTAGTCAAACACTTGAAAATGGGGGCCCGAAGAGGCTGTCAAATCTCCATCACTGCAGATTTTCAGAATTTGATTGGACTCAGCCCTGAGCAACCTGAGATAATGTTGAAGATAACTTTTTAGCAGGAGATCAGACCAGACAACCTCCAGAGGTCCCATCCTACCTCAGCTATTTTATGATTCTATTATTGAGCCCAAGTCTGTAGCCTGCTTCACCTGTGAAGTAAAACTTACTTAGACTTTACATCTGTATATGTGTGCATGTGCACACATGCACGTGTGCAAACGTATGCAAGTAATGGATTTAACGTGCAAGTACGAATTTAGTAATTTTGCTTGTTTTCTGCAGCTCTGGCTTTTATACAACTAGAACTGGGTAGTAGAGACCAGAATTCAGGATCAGTCAGCCAACAAGCTCACAAGCACTTAGGTCTTGGCTTTTAAGTGGCACCTGCTTCTGAATGACCGAATCACATCTTGTCCAGAGGTAACATATTTCCATTGCCAGAACTATTAGCCAATACAAACACAGGATGTTTTAAAATGAAAAGAGTCTTTCAAATCCTGTTTATGTTCTATGATTCATATATTTCATTCCTAAATTTCACTGAAGCTGGAGACTGGAATTGGAATTGTCAGCATAGGATTCCTGCTTGCAGCTGAAGAAACCAATGTGGTTTTTCTGTTGTAAGTGCAAATCACCATTAATGGACATGGGTGGAAGAAAGATTAACCTTGTGCACAGACTATCTTGGTCTTGTCTTTCAGACCACAGAGCTGGGCTGGATAATTTGAAGCTGCAAATCTCTCCTGCCATGCCCTCTGGGTTCATGGGGCAATGTCTGCAGCCACAAGAGTATCCTCTGGTCTCACTCATGTTGGCAGTTGTGCTGAGATGATCTAGTAGCTCAGAAATACAGTATTAACATGGTCATTTTGGAAAGCTGCTGTGTATCAGCACTAACAGGCCATGCCTGTGCTCTTACCTTGCAATAAATACAGGAAAATGCAGTTTTATTTAACTCTTCCATTAAAGACTATGTAAATGGACACCTCTTATACAGTAGCTTGTGAAGCTATGCTAATGGAATCATATGTCTTCCAGATATATGAACAAACACTTCCCATTGCGAAGAAAAGGTTGTGAAAACCAAACCTCATCAGCTGCTCTGAAAACCTGAGCCTTCCTATTTAAACTTTCTCCCACAGCTAGGAAGGATGAAGTGATAAGCATCATTGTGTGTACTTCACAGTTCCCCTTTATAGGGAAAACTAAACTCTTTCTTATGCCTGGAGACATAGAAGAAGAGTGCTTAGCAATTTTTTGAGGCCCCGTACACATCATGAGTCTGTGACTCAACGCCAGAAGTGTCAGTGGAGTCACAGCAGGGACAAATAGAGTCTCCCTGTTTTGGAACTGGTGTCTACAAGACTGCACCTCTCTTCTTTCTCTCTCCACACTAGCATCTCCTCTTCTAAAAACCTGTTCCTCGCTCCCGTCTTTTAGGGAGGAGGGCTCAGTAAAGCAATCTGGGCAATCGCCCAAGGCAATCTGTAAAGCAATTTTCTATGAAAGAATCTCTTTCTTTTCCCCAGCATCTGCCTCCTTGGCAGGAAACCTCCAGCTGAGGAGGCTGCCGGCTGCCACCAAGGAACTCTGCAGCCCAGGCAAGGACTGCTTTCCTCAACATGCAAACAGTCCCCACAAAGGACGGTGTTCTCCCATTGTAAGAGCAAAGCTCTTGGGAATCACAGGAATGACTCGATTTAGACCCTCCTGATCAGGATCCAGTTCTGCACAACTACAATATATTTGGGGAAGAGCTGAAATCTGCTGACATCCTCTGAAGGCAGCCGGACACATTATTCCTTGCAGCATAACTGCTTTCTGTCCTGTCTCCCTGCTCTATTTGCAGCATGACTTGGGGGCTGAAAATATGGTCTGGCTTTGCTTTGGAACCACTGAATCGCTCAAGCCTGGTAAATACTTTGGTGCTGAAGCTGTGCATCGCTTTGTTCTTCAATGGTTGTTATTCCCAGGAAATATCTTTGCTCCAGGAATAATCCTGAGTTTCCTGGGACATTCAAGGCAATACATCTGCTCTCCTTTAAGCCCTGAGCAGGCAGGTACAGTAATCCTAGCTTGTACTGCTGAGGTTAGTTGATGAACTGGGGAGCTGGGCTTGCTCTGCCCTAAACGGAGCACCAATACGAGGTGTTTAGCATGCTACTTCATTTTTTTTTTAATTGAGAAAGTGAGCCCAGTGATGGTTTAGCAGGGTAATAGCAAGCTCTTAATCCATAACTTGGACATCAAACATTAATTCTAGCTTAAGTCAAAAGCTGTTTCCTAGAGCTCTCCAGTCTTTATGTGGTGACGGCCTGTTCTTTAGACAAATAACATGGTCGGAAATAACTCCTGCCAGGGAGGCCCAGCACTGGCTGGGTAAGTTTGGAAGATGGCTTCATCCCTTACTGTCTCAGAAAGTCCTTTCTGAGGAGCGACATGGGCCCTGAGCACAAGCGACAGCAAAGCTGCTACCTGAAAATCAATGCAAAGGACCTCGTACCCAAATACCATGATCAGGACGGAAGCCTGGAAGTACACTACTGGATTTACATGGAGGTGACACCTTCCTTGGGCCATGAGATGTTAAAAGCCACAGTGGGAAGGCTGGCGCGTTGGCAAAGCCATTAAACTCTGCAGTTTATTGAGCAGATGGCAAGGAAGACTCAGAGGCTGATACAGGAAATATCTACTTAGCAGAGCTGTGAAAGCTAGACACATACAGGCTGGGAGACCACCAGCTTTTCTGGGTAATATCCTCTCTCCCTCCCTCCCTCCCTTGGTCCCCATATTGCTTCTGGCTAAGATGCAATGCCTGAAGGCACATTCTGCTTAATTTGCTGACAAGTGCCTCCTTTCACGTCTTTATTATTTTAAGAATATCAGTGATTTCCTAGATTGCTTGTCCCACGCTGGGAAATCCTGGCCCTCGATGGCCTAGCTCCCAAAGCGAGGGATGTCAGATGAGGAAAGGGTCCATGCAGAGCCAACGGGAACAGTGAGCGGGGCCCGAACAGCCGGCAGTGCCTGCCAGAGCCACCTCTTCCCCTCCACCGGGCCTGTCCCACCCCACTCACTGCCTGCAGGAGAGCCGAGACTCTGGCACCGGCTGTTTAGCTGCAGCCAGACAAAATCATAGAAATAAGCTTGCACTTCACATGGTATCAAATACAATCTTGTCCAAACTCCTAATAATTTTCCCCTCTCACCCATTACAGCCCCATGCTCTTCCTACTCATCCATTTTGAGAACTATATTTAAAGTAACTAAAGGAAGGTTCTGGACTGATGCCACTGGAACATTCACCAGTAAATCAGTTATCCTCTGTCATCAAGTCAGGCTGCCGGCTTGTGCTTTACACCAACACTCGGCAGACCTTGGAGGGCTGCTAAGGCCTGTGAAAGGTGCTTAATGCAAGCAAATTCCTATATAGCATACAACAGGGAACTTAAGGGAAGTTTCCACAGAGATTTGCATTTCCAGCAGAAAAATCTCAGAGGTCTATTAATTGGCCATGCTGATAAACTCTGGCACACAGTTGAAGGCAGCAATGTGATTCAGCTGCCAGTGCTTTGTGCTAATACAAATCCCCATCTAGGACCTGAATTCTGAGCTATAGATTATGGAAACGGCTCCAGGGGACACAGCCTGTCTGCGAGAACCACTCGCTCTGCGAATGTAATTGCTTCAAATATAAGCCCCCCATGCAGAGCTACATAGCCATGAGAAACCTTGGAGGAGACTCTCAAGTATTTCATTGGTAAAGTTCAGTCGGTAATGAGGATGGTTAGATTTCTATGTACCCTCTATTCTAAGAAAAAACAGAATATTTCCCCTTACATCAGGAGGTGGTTTGTTTGTGCTGGAATGAGATTTCATCTGAAGGGGATGTTCGCGCTACCGGTAATTTATCTGGAACAAAGGAAATGAGAGGCCTCAGTCCCGTTCTCCTGAAAAATCATTCTGAAAGGTGCATTATTTCCTAAATGATTCAGTTCCTTCAAGGTAACATGTAATGACTTTATAATGGCACAGAAATTGTGGCCTGTTTCTTCATGGAAAGCAAGGGTAACTAGGTCACGGAGAAAGAGAAATGAAAAGGCATTCAAGGCACAAAATCAGAAAAATATTTCCAAGCTGCCTCAGAGGGAGAAATGGCTCTCTGCCTTTTGTTTACAGCCAAGGTTTTCAGCACTTCTACCCCAAAGCACCAGGGTAGCAGGAAGGGCGGGGTTTTGCTTCATTACCCTGGGGAATCTCTTTGGCTTGGACCTCAGCTCAGAAAAGCCCGCTCTCATTTTGAGGGCCAAGCACATTGCTGTGCCTAAAAGGGGACCCAGGGGAGCCCCATTTGCTGCCACCGTTTCCTTTTCCCAGCGCTGCCGTGATGGAGACAGGGGCTGACCTCGTCTGCCCCGATGTCTCAGCAAGGCGCAGGGCCAGCTGAGGCTCTCCGTCTCCTTCGTACCGGCACGGTCAGCACAAAGGGTCTGTGCTCACCTGGGTGTTGTGTCTCCCCTTGTCTCACTGGTGTCTCCTTAGTCTTAATCAATAAATAGATAAGATTGCCTCTTTTATTCTTTTGGAACATATTCAACAGCAAGAAATATCACCTGCAGCAATAATCTCCCTCCAGAGACTCACTAACTGGAGAGCTTCCCTCAGATCCCATACAGGTGCAACTGTGCACGCAGATGCTACATTTTTCCAAAGAAGGTGGCACTTCTGATCCTTGTTCCTGTTTATCTCTGTGGCCAAACTCACCAACTCCAGCGAGAACAAGATCAGTCCCCTGAGATACACTCCGAGGGAAGAAAATCAGAATGTGAAGCTCATACAGGCACGTACTTCCTTGGACGTGCTGCCAACACTAACTGCCAAAGTTTTATCAAACCCTTCCTGGCAAATAACTCCCGACATGCCGACGCTGCCATGGGATCCTTTGATCATTATATCTGGATGCACAGACTCCAGGAGGGATGGGGTAGCGCCCGGGAGGGGATGCTTTGGGATTTAGAAAATGAAGTACCATTCCCAATTACTTTTGCTGTTTCGCACGATTTTTAATTAAGTCTGCAAATAGTGGGTCACATTTTCTGCCTGTCACATTGGCAGCTGCAACAGATACTCATGTCACTCTGTTATTTCTTCTGCATTTAGGACTTTCTGGAATACAGTAACAGGGCGAAATGATGCTGTTTTTACCACCAAACATCACTGCCTCCCTGGGAATAGCTGAGGAGTAATGTAGCTCAGTCCTTCCAAGCTCCCACTTCTTTCCATCCCCTTTTCAGGCACAGCGACACAGTTTAACAAAGCCGCCGGTGGCCCAGGCGGGCAATGAGGTGACTGATCTCTCAGAAAGGGAACTGGCTACACGTGGCTGGATGGAGCTGCTGGGAGGTCTAGCAAGGTCTGGGGGCTGATTCCTGTGAATCAGACATGGGGAGGAAAGTGTGTGCAACTGGAGATGCAGACTGCAGCTGTGCTGAAGGATTGAGAAACGAGAGAAAAGGAGCGGGAAGGGAACTATTCCCTTTGGAGACGAGACACCAGGGGAGATGCTGAGCAGAAAGTGCACGTGAGAGGCAGAACAGAAGCCTTTTTGTAAGTTAAGAGGCTGCAGTGTAAGAGGAATCCTCTTCCCTGCTCACCTTGGCTTTGTTGTCCATGGTAACAGCCAGCTGCATCCTCTTCCCCATCCTGAATGTGAACATGTGATCTGCCTCCTCTTCCTCCTCCTCCTCACTGCCAATGCCGAACCCAGGGCTTGTAGGACAGGGGCTCACCCATTTCTCGCTCACGATCCTTTTGTCCTGGAAAAGGAATCACTTCCATTAGCAAATCCAGGCCACTCGGCTCACTGGTGCGATTCCCTTCCCCAAACACACCTGCACCCGAGCAGGGAGGCCAGCTACAGAAAGGCAGGCCTTGCCCCGAGGAAGCTTTCTGTGCCCGGCACGGTGCCGTGACATTCCTAGGGAACAAGGGGCTCGTTGTGTGCTCAGCAGCAAAACCCACAACTACGGCGGGTCTGGAAAATCCTTTGCACTTACAAATCTGACATTTCAGACTAAAATGCCAGAGTTATAGGAAACAAATGTCATCCTCATCTCTTTTTGCAGCACTCTGAGTTAGATCAGGAAAGCCTAAGTCCTGATGGAGATGGCCTTGGAAGCCAAGTGGATGGCTCCTGAGGGTGGTGCTCACCATCGAGAGGGCTGGGCTATCTTGTCCATAGTGTTCAGTCTGGGTAATTGCATCTTTCAGGTCCTGTATGAGAGAAAAATGTGTGCAACAGCGCACCTTTGGAGAAAAGCAAGGGCCGGGACGTGGTTGAGAAGGGAGCAAAGCACAAGCCTGGATCTAGCAGCCCAGGAGTGCCAACTGCATGGAAGAAGGGTGGGCTGGCTCAGCGAGCTCTGCGCTCACGCTGGCAGAGGACTTCACCCAGGGGTGACAGCAGGGCTGGCCGGCTGGTTTACCAAATCCCACACTGCCAGGAGGGGTGGACGGGGCTTGTCAGACACAGATTTGGTCCAGTTAGGAGGGAAGCCTGGGATCTGCAGCATTTGCCCCAGTTGTGGGAAGCCCCAAAGCAACCAAGGGCGACTTGCTTTAATCACTCATAAAGCCTAAGGAGATCATGTGACTTTTCCCAGCCTACAGTCATCCTCAGAGGCATTCCTGCTGCGTCCAGCGACACACATACCCCTGACACGTTCTGCCTACGTATTTGCTGCAAAGTTCACACCTGGGACCCATGCAGGGCCAAGCATGCCTGTTCACACATTCATTCATTCGTCTGTTAATTCTGTGTGCTGGGGTACAGGTGCCTGGGCGTGGCTGGAAATCTGCGTTGAGCAGTTAAAACCACTTTGAGCACACATCTCTGCAGAGCTGTTACAGCCTTTTGCGAGGGCTTAGGTGCTCTGCCCCATGCCTGAAAATGCTTTGCTGTGGAGGCTCTCTCTTTCAGAAACGTGACTTTGCTGAGGCAGGACTGGAGCGAGAGCTGGCCACTGGTGATGGAGAGGCAGCACTTACGTTGTGAGCCTTGGTGATGGTAATAGTGAGTCCATCTTGCTTGGGTCTCCTGGAGGTAACAGCCATTCCTTCCTGCTCAGCTCGCTTTTTGTCCTCTTCTATTTCCTGAAACACATATATATCTTTGTCATTAGCCTCTACCTGGATGTCTACAGATACTGTCTATTTTCCTGTTTAGCATTTCCCCTAAATGGACCCACCTCTACCACTAAGAAGGAGTGGACCAATTTGTGTCCCATCCATGTGCCCCTGGAAGGGGTCACAGGCAGCTTTGACCTGCACTACCTGTCCCTGCACCTTTGCACCTTAGCAGATCTCTTGTGGACTCAAGGTGTCCACTGTGGTCTGAGCACACGCAATGGAAGCAAGCACAGAGTACAGGAGTCCTTCCCTGCCTGTCAGGGAAGATGATCAGTCTGAGGTTCATGAAAGATACGTGAAAGGCTCATACAAGCCAGGCTGGATATCTCCTGCAGGCCACTGGGCAGCCTCTCTTTGCCAAGGCAGGAGCAAAAAAATTGGGGTGTAGCCAGAGTACTTCCTCCTAATTCAGAGGGTAAGGCTGCAGAAACCAGCAGGCTGCTAAAGCTGTGATTTGCCTTCATCTTCCCTTTTTTCATGGAAACTTGTTTGGACACCTCTGTGCTCCATGGAAACACTGGGACCAGCAATGGAACTCATACCACTGCCCTGACAGGGAAGATAAACCTGTCAAATGTCTTGAGGACGCAATCTCCTGTGTGTCCAAGAGGATACGCACGAGGCACAGGGAAGGACAGCTGGGGAAAAAGTCAGGGGAATATGAGATGAAGAGGTGGCAAAGGCGTGATGCAGATAGAGGAAGATGTTAGGGCAAGAGGAGGTGCTGCAGCAGCAAGGCAAGCGTCAGCGAGCCTGCTTTCCAACGCAATTCAGGAGCCATGGCTAAAGGCAGAGCTCTGCCCACCTGCTCTGAATGCTTCCCAATACAAAAATGTTATCTGTATAACAAAGGCACTCTGACATGGCTGACCATTTTCTTTACACTGTGAGTTGAGGACTCCAAAACGGAGCTGGGGAAGGTCAGAACCTGCAGACTCACCTGGTATCTTCGTATGAGCGCTTCATTCTTTTTCCGCAAAGCCAAGATTTTCTTATCAAGTTCAACATCTTTCTGTTCTTTCTTCCTTAACACTGCATCATCCACAGCAGCATCCTGAAAACAGAAGCAGCAAAGCTCTTCTCAGTCATCACACCAACAGGATGAAACCTGCTGCTTCTGTTTGGACAGGGTGAGAAGTGGAAGAGTCCCCATCATTTCTCCCCCTGGATCTCCATTAAAAAGAATACTGTGTCTTGTAAACTGACTTTCTCCTGACAGAACTGACCTTTCATTTTCTTACAATTTTTGGTCAGCAACGAGGGAGGTGGAGCAAAAAGCTGATGTCCCACTTTGATGGCTGTCGGCAAGGCTCCAGACTTAACACACTGCTTAGCTGCACGCAGTGAATGACACCTCTCCCTGCTGTTGGTTCAGGTGTTCTCAGGCACATCAGTTCCCCTCCATTTACATTCAGAGAGCACCTTGGTTACCACAGGGAATAAATTGCATTTTTTAGATTCTAGTGACAGCAGTGCCTAGTGAAAATTAATGCTGATGAGTATCAACTCACTGCAGCAAGCCGATCCATATTGTCTAGACTCTGCCTGGTGTTTGCATGAAGAGCGAGGCGGCAAGGCAGAGATCTCCAAGGCACTACAGGTTTATTTTTAAACAGTGTTTTTGTGCTCTCCTTATCAGCATGGCATCTGCATGCTGCCGAGATCTCATATTCCCTCTCCTCTGCTCACACAGAGAGCCAGATAAGACAAAGTGAGACTGGGGAGGGGAGGAAAGGAACCCCAGATCTCTGAGCAGGCGTTGCACGCCTGGGTATCTGTTTTGCTGGGATCGCAACTCTAACCAGCAGCAGGCGAGCCCCAGCCTGCCGCCTTTGCCATTTGGCCCTGTGCAGTACGACTGCCGCAGGAGCACTGCAGCAAATCCAGCTGCCGTGCAGGACGCATACCGTCCACAGCGCCAGGAAAGTCACAGGGAATCCAGAAGCAAATGTAACGAAACCATCGCCCATCTCGCTACAACTAGATGATGCTCCCACGGGTGACTCTCAGGGTTGCGTCCCTACGAAGCGGGAAGGCAAACTGACGGTCCCAAGGGCTGGCAAAGACGTTCCTGTGTGCCAGCGTCCTCCGGGGCCAGAGGTGCCTGCTGGTGGCTCCAATGCCGCCTGCGACCATCCCGGCCCCGTCCTCGCCCTGGCCCTGTCGAGGTCCCTGGGGCCGGCATCAGACCTGCTCCAGGGCCCCTCAGCGCCCAGCCACGCCCCGGGGGCAGGGAGCGGGACCCGCTGCGCCCCACCTTCAGCCCCAGCCCCAGCCCGGTGCTAACCTGATGGCCGCTACAAGCCTGGCCCTAAAACCACCCCAGCTGCAGGATATACTGGGCATAACTGGTGCGGAGGAGGAGGCCGCGGGGTGCCCCGTGAGGACGCGGCCACAGACTGCCCCCGGCCGGTTCCAGCCGGCTCCCCCACAGGCCTCCCGCCAAAACTCAGCCAATCAGGGCAGTCCGTGGGGCCTCTGAGCCAATCAGGGCAGTCCGTGGCGCCCTGGCGCCGTCCGAGGGGCGAGGCGCCTCCGCGCCCTTCAGGGGCGGCCATGGCGCCTCGGAGGAGCCACGTCGAGGGGAAAGGGGGAGGGCGGCCGGCGCAGGAGGAGGCCCAGAAGAAAACGGCCCTGCTGGGAGGAGGAGGAGGAGGAGGAGGAGGTCCCCCCCACCCGAGTGGGGACCCTCGAGGGGCTGCTGCCGGCAGGGGAGCCAGCGGGGGCCGATCCCCATGGCCGACACTGTCCTCGCCTCGCCAAAGGGACGGGGTGCCCCGTGCTGAGGGGGACGGAGAACAAAAAAACGGGGGGAAGGGGTGGGGAAGGGTGCCGGGAGGGAAGCAGCAGTGCTTTTCCTAGAGTGTGTTTGTTTGTTTTCATCTTTCTTTAAAACCAGAATCAGTTGTTAATAGATGATTAACCGGCAGATAAAATCGATTAAAATTCCCTGAAACAGTAAAGAGGTTTTGCTCGCCATAGAATCACAGAATCACAGAACCACAGAATAGTAGGGGTTGGAAGGGACCTCTGTGGGTCATCTAGTCCAACCCCCCTGCCCAAGCAGGGTCACCCAGAGCAGGCTGCACAGGACCTTGTCCAGGCGGGGCTTGAATATCTCCAGAGAAGGAGACTCCACAGCC
>Ga0065711_1035589_pt1 | contig 22091 bp, 12 predicted proteins | sample Hoacrofraction12_FD_59098 | JGI IMG/M metagenome (GOLD analysis project Ga0065711, IMG submission 59098) | Hoatzin crop microbial communities from Cojedes, Venezuela - Epithelial fraction 12 v2 (version 2) | ecosystem: Host-associated > Birds > Digestive system > Esophagus > Crop | place... | reverse complement strand
CCTTGTCCAGGCGGGTCTTGAATATCTCCAGAGAAGGAGACTCCACAACCTCCCTGGGCAGCCTGTTCCAGTGCTCCGTCACCCTCAGAGGGAAGAAGTTCTTCCTCATGTTCAGACGGAACTTCCACCTAAACCATGTCATAATTGCTGCTTTTCTCAACAATGAGGAAAATGTTTAATTAACCATGTATTTGTTTAATTTTTAAAACGATTAAGCAAGTGAATTTAATGTTGTTAAAAAAATAAAGATTATGGTTTTTTCCTAAAGATCTATGATAAAATTTTTAGATTAAAAAGGGAATAGGGTACAATTTTTGAGCACTTCCTTAATTCCACTTAGACCCTCAAAATAATTAATGACAATGCAGTAAGTTACCTATAACTGTCCTTTATAACTGAACAGTACACTCCTGGGAGCTCCCCACCTAATTACCTTTCATAGGTAAGAAAAGTTTTATTTAAGCATTGATACTAAATGCATTCTCTCTTGAAAGAATATGTCTCAACGCATAATAATGACTAACCATAATTAATGCAGAATACGTACAAATAAATGCATCTGTGTAATTCGTGTTGGTTTGTTTATGTATTAGAATGAAGACTGCAAAAACTATTTTAAAAATCTGACATTTTTGGTTAAAAGAGACACCTCCAAAATACATGCATAGTTAATGTTCTCCATATGCGCAGCACTCGAATAAAAGATTTTCAGAAACAGCCTCATTCTATGGCACGGCAAGAAACAATACAAAACATATTGGTTATCGAACTGCTGGTATGAATTTTTACTGCGCATAAAGAAGCATTAAACTGCAGTGTGCGAGTCACCCAGCTGCCTTAACAAGAAAAAGTACATCTGATCACATTATTTCAGTTCTGCAATATGGATTCTTCATGAAGCCATTCTGCACAATGTTTATTTATTCGTGCCATATGAAACACAAAACCTCCCCTGATAAAAGGAAAGCACTGTTCAGAAATAATTATGGTTCACAAAGTCCAAAATATCCTTTAATCAGATTTTCTTTAAACGTACTAAATTTTAAAACAGATGCCTATCATCTGTTTGACAAATTTTGCGTCGTGCCTAGTACTGGATGCTGTTCGTGCTGGTGATTGCCTTCGGTGACAGACCTGCCACCTTCTCACCATGCGAGGAGCGGTCCACGTGATGTAGGGGATCAGGCCTGATCAATCCAGGCGATCAATACAGCTGTAATCCTAACGTTGGTTTTGCAGCATGTCCTGCCTATGTGAGAACAAACGCAACAGAAAACACAACTTCCAAGCAATTAATTGTATAGAAGGAGCAAGCCTCTTTCCTCCTACTTTCTAACTAAATTTCAGAAGCCACCACAGCAGACGCATCAGTCCTACCAGAGATGCAAGAAACTAAAGCGAAGCTGTGTGCGAGTGAAGCTCGGCAGGAGCCTGCCGCCAGGCCAGCGCAGCAAGCAGGCTCTTGGTGAAGAGCCTGGAGGCAGAGGGAAGCACCCAGCAGCGGATCGGTGCTGTGTCATTTATCACCGCACAGCCACAGGCTACGACGTACCGCGCTCTCAGCGAAGCACCTGAAGGCAGCTTGGTAGGGCTCTATGAAGATCAATGATACACCAAAGAACACCATTAAAGGACACATTCATCTTCCCCTAATCAATAATGGCCTTAAAATGATCTCCGTGACACACTACTCTTACAAGCATTGCTGCTGGGCTTCTTCAGCTCACTTGTCATCCTCTGGCTCAGCTCTCATTACCGCCGACTGCTTCACACGCTCCCCTCAGTGCAGGAGTCTGGCTTCCCCTGAAACTTAACAGACAGAGCGAGGAAATGAAAAACGTGGCTTCAAGTTTAGCGAAGACACCGAAGCACCTTCGGTCTCTTCAATGACCTCTGATACAAATGGTGCATGCGGCAAGTGATTTTTTGTTTCTTTTATCAGACCTAAACAGTCTACTCCTACACACCGTCCACAGATTGTTGCGAGCCATTGCCAAGGGGATTCACGGTTAACGAAAAGCATCCTCAGATCTGAATAAACAGTAATTAAAGAAGCGGCAGACTAAAAAAGCAAAGCTTGATTTATCTTTTTGCGCAGGCGAAGCATTACATGAATTTGCGTTCCCTCCACCGACAGGGATCCCTGCCCTCCTGGGATGAGCTCCAGCCTTTGCACGGAGAGCAAAGGGACAGCCCGTGACGCAGGGATGCACTGAAGCAGCTTCTCAAGGGTGCCAGAGTCCCGTAGGTTTCTTGACCAGCCTGGTCGGTGTCCAACCTCCTGCACGAAGGGGAGCTGCTGGTGGCCTCAGCTGCTGTCAGGGCTCTCGCTAGTGAGCTCCCGACGGCCTCCTGGGCCGCAACGTGAAAGGTCTCTCTGTGGTCAGGGGAGTATGGAGAATGGCAACGCTTGCTGGAAGACCCTCCTCACTTTTTGGAAAGGTAGACAGGCAATTCCTTCTCCCACACAAGGCATCACTGAGACAGAGAGGATGCCTGCAGGTCCTCAACCCTCCCACCAGGGAATGATCTTTCTAGGCAACACAGGATCCAACTCCAGAAAAAAACAAATACTGTGGTTTTGCTTTGGCTGAGACAAAACAGATGCTGCTCTTGCCAGGGGCAAAGGGGCTAGCACATGAGTGAATGCATTCTAGATAAATCCCTTTTACTTTTGTTGATCCTTCTACGTTGGCTTGTCTAAGTCAAGGTATCTTGAGCACTAACATCACAGTGATATTGCTCCTCTGCCTTACAACGTGCTTGGTCAGCATTGTCGAGCAGAGTTTTACTATTGCACTCGAGGGCTGTAGCTCATAAGCCATTTAGGAAAGGCTTCCCACAGTTGATGTCCACCAGTAACTCTACAAGACCTCCTGCACCTATGACACACAATTATCCCTAAGCTCACCACGCCTGATCTACTGCTCTTTAGCGCTGTGTTGAGCATGGACAGAAAGTCCTCTCCTTTTACTGTCTGGCTAGAGTTTAGTTTTGCTTCATTAAAAACATCACTCTAGGTAATTGAAGGAGATTTCATTACGATCTTGATTGATTGTCATTTGGTAGGGGTCACAACCTTCATACTATAATAACTATTTTTCCTGCACCTAAACTACAGTTCGACCCAAGCTACAAAATTCAGACCTGAACCCAATGGGAAATCCCAAACCCGTGCATATATTTGAACTCAAAATTGTACTTGAGAAAAGTACGGTTATGGACGGAGCTGAGAGGCTACACCCCTACATCATCCAGAATTAGCAGCTTCACCACCGAGCCTTTGCCCAAGATGATTCTCCCATCTGACGCTGAAACTTGCAACTGTGAACAGGTTTATATATACTTAAGAAACAATTACAGCTACTGATGCAGAAACAATTCCCATGCCAAAAATATTTCACAGGTTAGGAGAAAATATAACTCAATTTTGATTATAATTAGGTTTCCTGTGGTTAGTTAAATGTTTTCTCATTTACCCTTTCATTCTACTAGTGCAATGAGTCACTTGCTTCTTTATGAACTATACACCATGGTGTACACGCCAAACTGGCTGGAGACAGTCTCCGGACCAGCTTCTGCAAATGTGATGCCCCAGGCAGGAAATAGGCATGGGGCACGCACATATTAAGAAAAATAATAATAATAGTAATTAAACAACCAAGCTTAGCTCCACTTTATTGCTTAAAACTAATGTAGTTATTATACCGAGCAACAGGACTTTTAACTTCTAATTACAGTATTTATTTTCCTAAACAGATTTCAAAGTTGTTTCAAAAACCTGGATAATTGTTTCACATGAGCAATTAAATATTAAGACTAAATAAACAATATTCATTGGATAATTATGTTGAACTATGTAATTATTTAGGAAAACAAAAATGAATCAATAGTTTACATTTTCTAGCCTTTGGGGAAGAAACCATTTTTGGAGTTTCTTATTAAAAGTAGAAAGATTTTTCATTTCTTGTAAAATTCAGACTTCAGCTGGTTCAGAGAGCTGTTTGCAAACTGGATCCGCATTTGCAACAACGGTTATAAATCCAAAGAATGTTTTTCACTGCTTAAAACAAACTGCTTTTAAGATTCCTCAGTGAGGTTTCAGTTTCCTTTAAAGGGAAAAGGAAAGGTTGGCAGGGAAGCTGAAACTGGGTACCACAAAAACCCGAACTTCTCCAAATCTTTCTGCATTTGGTTCCACTCCATTCCAGCTTCTCTGCTTCGCAGGATGAATCAATAAAACATATTCCCACCTTTAAAGGAACACGGCAACGAAGCAGCTCCGGCAAGCACCCCATTTACTACCAGTAGGTACATTAAGATGGGTCTTTGTGATTAGGTGCTTTGCGTAGACTCTCACTGAAGGTCACCAGCAGTTCATTAGCACTGCTCTAATTCCAAGACCACTACATGCATTCCCACTTTAACACTGTATTTTACTTCTACTGAAAATAAAGTGCAATATATGGTTTGGGTTTCGGTTGTGGATTTTTTTTTGCTGGAAGTTGCGCCAAGTGGGTAGGATGGCATCTACTCCCTTTCGCCGCTATGGTTAACATTTTGCAGTGCAGTTTTAAGTACTTTCTCCTAAGCTGTTCTTCACTTCAAGCATCCAAACAGCATTTTAACCTGAAGTGTTTCCTAGATCGAGACATCGATCTTTCATTGTGTTTTATCACTTTGAGACTGGAAACAAATGAAACCTTTTTTTTTTAACATTTAATTGTTTTCTGGCATGAGAGTAGCACCATAAAATCATGCCTACTATTCCCTAGATAATTGTGCATCCATATGTGTTCATTTCAATATATTACCAGTATTAACCAGCTGTTCTCCTTACTAAGTACAGGGAATACAAGCAATACTCTACACGTTGATGTTGTCACATCTAATTGCCCCAAATAAATCTGACAATCTTCTAGGAAAATGCACTGCAGGTACCACTACATACGCTCACTGGGGGCTATCTGGCGAACAGTCAAAGCACAGCTTGGAATGGTAGAAAACACCGGTGTTCCCACCCACGTTTTAAATACCACGGACTTCAGAAAAACTAGAGACTGCAAAATATTGAGCTTCTAGTTATTCCTCCCTTTTGGCTGCATGTGGACTTGTGGCTCCATACGAGCACAGCTGAGCAACTGGCCTGGTATCTGTTATTATTTTTTTGATGAGGAAAAATATTTCAAGCAATGAAAAATCTTACCGAAGGGGAAAATTTTATCTGGGAGGCATACATGACAAAACTACTCATCCCTTAGAAATCCAGGTGTGTTTTATAACTAGCTATTTTGTAAAAAGGAGGCAAATTTCAGAGCCAGAAACCCGTGAGCACAAACAGTTCCAGACAATTTATAATTCTGTACCATAAATAGATGGTCCATAATTCATTGACAGAGAGTTAATGAGAATATTTGTAACTAATACCCATAAGAAAGATAAGGGGTGGTATAATGTGGTTTATACTTTCCTACAATACTTTTCAAGGACAGCAGGGAAAGCTTCCTGACAGCAAAAAGCAACAAGACATATTGCACTGACCTACCAATTTCCTACATTCCCATCAAAGTAATCCATGTGTAGAGACATTAAAGAACAATTTGTCCCATCTGACAGTTTCCAAATAACTAGATGCCTTTTAATTGCTGGCATCATTAACCTTAATAGTATAATTGTGTAGCTCCAAATAATAATAATAGTAATATCATTTCCCCTTGCTTCCAAATCGTTCTGCAAAACTAGAAAAAAATGATGCATGGAATAAATTCTAAGAAGGAAGAGAAAGGGGAAAAAGTTGTAACAGATAGGAACAGGGACCTTATCAGTTTTATCTGCCCCAGCTCACAGCCTTTAAGGAGCAAGTATCTGCACATAAACTTCTTTAGACAAGTAATAAATATTAATAATTGCCAACTACCTATAGGTTTTAAGTGACCTTTTCAAAAAACATGTCAACTCTTCCCATTCCGAGGACACACTGTGGAACGTCGTACAAAACCAGCATTGTCTTGAATGATTCATTCCTGTGCACACCCTGGCTTCAGCAGCGCTACCTGCTAGAGTAACCTCTAGCGAAGACGTGTTGACATAGTCTTTTATTGATAAGTTGAACCACGCATACAAAAAAAGGAGATGTTTTTGCTTCTTTAGGCTAGGGGGAATATCTAAGATCGTACATTCCCTAAACAGCCAAAAAGGACTTTCCTACCTAGACTGGAGTTCCTGAGACATGCGAGGTTGGATACTGGTCACCACGAGTTGCCTCTGCACTCAAGAGAGTGTGAAAGACATCTCTATCAGGCAATTCAGATTCAATTATCTGAATGACCCTCTGGGGGTCGTAGATGGCTTAGTCTGCACCTAGCTGGAGATGAGATGCATTTGGATTAGAAACATCTATCGTGTTTTAAACAGAACAGCACAAGGAAAGGGAAGGGAAAATTCACTTTGTCAGAAAAAGCTGATTCAGTAATTGTCATTGGTGTAAATAACCAAACTATCCCACTGTTTTGCCACAGCCATCTTCATGGAAAGGAACAAATGCAATAGATCATTTTGTTCTTCTGCATTAGAGACTGTAACGTAGCAAATGTCTGATGCAGCACATAAACATCTGGGTAAAGAGCACCGGACTTCAAGGGGAGACAGTTGCTCAGTGTTTAAACACATGCATAAGTGCTGTACTAAATACAAACCCCACACTTTGCAGTTCTCTATGTCAGTGAAAAACACAGAACTAAACGATACAACCTGAATATTAATCTTTGGGAGAAAACCTCATTTGAAAGCAAAGACTCCGGAAGAACAGCCTCCTGGATAATGTACGAGGCTGGTCCTTGGCTCTGTTGCTACTTTGGCCATGGTTATACTCTTACAGTTGTCCTTTGCCAGTCTCCTCATCATCTCTTGACTCTTTCCTCGCACACAAAACAGGGATAATGATTCTTAGCTCCTTTAGGCAGTGCTTTGAGAGCCATTGATAAAAAGCTAATCGCTACAATGAGGTTTTCCACAGTAACTATAATTGTCCTGAAAGACAAAAAGGTATACAAAGAGGACAGTCCTTAAGATTTGAACTGTAAAGTATGCTTCACAGAAATAATTATTTAATGAAAGTGATTTTTCTTAAATTTTAAAAATTCAGCAAAGGAGTAAGATTACGAAATTTGTGATTCTCATACCTTCAATTCTGCATTAGGGACATTGATTTTTCAGTGAGGAACCGCATCCAACACCAGTGAACACTTTCCTTTGAATCTATATTCTCTGATGCACAGTGCTATACTGTTTCCTGCAAATGCATTTCCAAGGAAGAGTCCAAGTTTACTTTGCTTGAAGCCCTGATCGATTCCTATAATATCCCCATACTGACCCATGCTGGGGCTTCTCTGTCTACCCCATTCTGCTACACTACAGCAGGCAACAGCCACTCTCCACAAGCATTTCCTCCCTGAAGTAGAGTATAACGTGATCTGTAAAAACTAGGTAGGCACCGGCGTACCTTCAGATGTGCTATTTTAATCCTTGGGACAAAGGTAATGAGCTTCAAATTTAGCCACATACTTCATGTCCCAACTAGAAAAGTTACAGACTGGTCTGAGGACAGGTGTATGTACTATCATCTCGGGTATTCTGAAATTCAGCACTTTTGCTGAATACTGCATTCTCCTCCCCGCTCTGTGCTCAGAGTTGATGTTTCCATTGGAATATTGTACTGTGGGACAGACCTACCAAAAATCTAGAGGATCTGATTCTTTGCCATGGTATATATACACATACACTTTGGTATAAAAAACCCCCTGACAAAACAAAACCAAAATTTGAATAACAGATGCTTCCATAAAGGCTCAGCTGTAACAAAGCTATCTCTAGAGCACTATGAATATTCTTGTTAAAAGGGACATTTAAACACTGTGGCTCTCTACAGCTTCCTTGTTGAGATCTATGTAGCAGGAGTATTAGGCATGGAACTCCCAGAAGAAAAGTTGAAAGCTTGAGACATCCCACAGACAACCAGTAGCAATCATGTCATCAGTCATCTCCAAATCTTATCCAATCCAACTCTCATAAACTGTTATTTAATATGGCTTTGTCTGGATAGAGCTCCTAGGAGAGCTCCTGCTTCCAAAGTGGGAAAGAAAGAAAAAAGAAGATCTGTTGTTAATCTTCCATGCTAAGAAAACAAAACTGAACTCATAAAATACAATTAGCAAATCTGCTCAGTGTAGTGAAATCCAGCCAAGCCTGCTGCTTTAAAGCTTTCTGCATTTTTGTTAATGCCAATTTTTGTCTTTCTTTTGCATTTTTGTAAATTCCAAATTATTCTCTTTTTAGTTGCATGGTTCAGGTGTTCTATTAGGATAACTGGACATGGGCACTGGGGTGTAAATGTTCCTCTGTGAAAAGCTCTGGAAAGGTGGGGCAGATTGCCTTTTTGCTTTGCCACTAAAAACCTCTTTTGTCTTAATCTTCTCTTTAGATATCCTTAGGGCTACAAGAAGAAAATAATCAAGAAGAAACATGCAGGCTGTCTCTTATATAAAGCTGATATCAGCAGAGCCCAGACTTATAGTACATTGAGGTGATACTTTCATCCATTAATACCTCAACCAAATATTATTGCTTTTTGTCACCTATAAAAGTTATGTCTTATTTTTACATTGCGGACTAGCAGTTACATATTAGGCGATAGCTGTATAAACTGTATTTGCTACACAGTGCATAGCAAGAGAGTTGACATTTCTTGGGAACAAGCCACCACACTCACAGAGCTCTGTGTTACATTTGATATTCAGAGATGTTGTTCATTAGGTTGTGACAGCTGTTGCCAAGCCTTTGCTTCAGAATACACTGTAAGAGTGAAAGCACACCAAGATCAAAGGTAAGCTTTACATGAAATGACTGCTGTAGTAGAGTTAGAAGAGAAAAAGTTTGGCCACTGAAATCCCATGAGACTCCAGGACCAGATAACTGAATCTCCCCTTAAACAAGCTCATCTCCCCCGAGATGAAGATGAACTACAAAACAGACCTTCTGGGACCTCTGAACAGAAAAAGATTCTTAATTCTGTGAGCGGTCACACAAAAGGAACTCTGCAGGGGTAATCATGACCAAAAATATCTGCTTTGTGTAAATGAAGGTGATACCATATGTTGAAAACATTTCTGACAGTTCAAATGAGCAATGAGCAATTCTGCTACTGATGTGTTTTAACAAGGTAGTAAGACTAAGACTTTAAAAAGGAAGGTATAAACAGAATTAAACATTGAGTGAAAAACATGTACACTTCCAGGAACTCTTGCTTAATTTGATAAAAGCTCAAGAACAGTTTCTCTACAGACCACAGCAACAGATGATTTCATCGGGGCAAGAGTAATCCTGAGAGTCATGTCTCCTGCCTTTGGGTCTGATAAAAATGTAGTATAGAAAATGATGATGAAAGAGGAGTTAAAGAGAAGAAAAAAAGGCTTACTGCTTCAAGAGGTGTCCAAGAGAATGAATTGCACCCATTTGCCTGCAATCACTTATGGCATTGAACTGCACAGCTGTGATGCGGCCCGCTAGTCTCATCCTCTGTTGGCATCCCTGTGTCGGTCAGAACTCCATCAGGGAAGGTACATCACTCCCCATCCAAAGTAGTGGGGCCAGTAAACAGCAAACAGTTCGTAGTCCCAAAAGGAAGGCCCTCATTTTGGAAAGCAGCATCTCTATTCCTGTGGAAATACTGGAATATGATTTCCCAAAAGACATATTAACCAGTTATGTTCAGCTTACTGTATTCAGCTAAAAGCTTATTATATTCACCTCATAGGTTCCTTCTTCCTCTTTCAACAAAATATGCCTGCTCCCCATTAAGCATTTCAAAAACAACAAGCCGTGTGCAACAGAAACCAACGTCCCTTCAAACTAAGTCCCATCAAAAGACCAGCCAACTCTCAAAATCACTCAAGGTCAATCGAATGCAATTAGCATTGAGGAATCTCCGTGATCTTCAACGACGTTATGAGGTATCCTTCTTCTAAGAAGAAGCTGGTCACTAACATGATGAATTCTAGGGCTGAGCAAGAATGAATTGCACTGGAAATTGTGGCTCAAGTAGTAGTCAAGCTCCTCAAGAAAAACAGCAGGTCTAACAGCATGCGTGAAATGCTGTATGTCCAACATACAAAGCTTTCCTATAAAAACATCTGCCAACCCTCAGAGGTTGGTCATACAGAGAAATAATGTAAGGAGAATTAAGTGGACCTCCCCTTTCAAAATTCAGTTTACACATTCACTCTAATCTTCTGCTCCTGCTTCAATTTTTTCTGCTAGGACACATATCTAAGCCAAAATGGAAAAAAATCACTTTTATGGGCCAGTGTGACCTGGTTTGGTTTAAAAGCTTCTGATCTACAAAAAGCACGGTAACAAAGCACACAATATGGTTCCTGTTTACTTAACGTACTGTTTCCCCAGGAATTCTGACACTGTCGTAAAAATAATTTTTGGCTTTTATTGCTTTGGAGATATTTCGCTTTTTCAATAATTCTAACAGAACTAAATTGTTTACATAAATTTTGCCTTCTTTCTACTAACCCTCCCAATCAAGCCTATATGATAGTAAGCAGTGTCAACATTTTTATGAATATTGTTCCTCTAATAACTCAGTGCAGCTGCACTCTGATCTTTTCAAATGGGCCAAAATTGAAACTGTTCAGGGAAGAAATATCTGGTGCTTCTCAGTATCAGGCATAAAGACTCCTTCTCTTTTTTATGGGCGCTGTCAGCCTGACGGATGGAGTAGCGGGCCAGCCAGCTCCTGTGCATCCCCCCCATTGCGGGGGTCCGCAGGTTCCCCTCGTCACTGAGCTGCAGCAGCGGGGACGGGGCTTGCCTGGGATGCACAGGTGAGACACTGCATTTTTTGGAGCAGTTGGGCCAAACCCCTTTTCGAGATCTACTGCTCCTTGCAAAGCTGGCTCAGGAGAGGATGCATTTCCATCGGGCCTCTGGTGAGATGTGACTCTTCACCAGGAAGCCCCTCTGGCTCCTGGATTCCCTTGTGAACTGCCCTTCCGGCAGTAACCTTGTCTCAGGTGCTCTAGGGCCTGACCACAGGTCCCAACCTACACCCAAATTCTCCAACAGCGCCTTGAGCTTGGATTCTTCCGACCGCTCAGTAAGAAAGGACTAAGCACTACCTTTTCCCCTGGGGTTAAGCATGCCAAAAGGATTAAGTCCAGCCAGGCAGGGAAACGCCTGTTTCAAGCGTGTACTACGAGGACATTGGCCCCGTCTGAATTACGGCTCGGCAGGAGCACTTGGGTGGATGCCGCACTCCCACGACCACAAAGGAGCAAAGCAAGGCTGAACGGCAGCAGCACGTGGGTGACAGAGATTAGCACCGCTGAGGAGCCACATCAAAACTACTGGGGGGAAATCTAGGTACACCCAACAAACATTTAATAGGAGCATCTTAACAATACCATTTTATTTTTCTTCTGGAGAGCAAAGAAGACAGGAAGAAATAAGAAGTGTATCTTTTACAGTCTGTCCAGAGGTCACATTGCTGCTACATTTGCTTTTCCTAACTTTCAGACAAAGTATTGTGTCATGTCTGCGACCTGCACGAGAGCTCCTGTTTACTTGGATGAAAATCCAAAAGAAGAAATTCTTACTGTATGGCATGGGCAATTTTTTATTGAGCTTTTTCTAGGGAGGAAAATAATTTTTAATGTTTCTCCAAGACATTTATATAGCATTCCAACCTCCTATCATAGGCAAAAATCCTTAATCCTTGTGTCAGTGTGCTCACACCTGGGCACACTTTAGGTTACTCCTACAGCTACACCGTGTTTTATCTAAGTAGTTTGCATCTTAGTAGTAGATACACTGCTTACAATAGGTCTAATTCCCCAGGACTTTACTTTTTACTTCTAAACAGTATTTTTAGTAGCAGTTCAGGCACTTGTTCTCATTGATTGGGTAACCACAGACTCATGTTTCTCTTCGTGACTTCCTCGGTTCCAAAAAACCTGTGGGAATAAAGATCCTACTGTGGATGGGGCAGAGGTGGGCTGGAGACAAAGGATGTTCCTCCCAAAGAGTTTAAGATCCTCCTGTGGATGGGGCAGAGGGGGGCTGGAGACAAAGGATGTTCCTCCAAAAGAGTTTAATAGCCCCAAAGAGGGCACAAGGAGAAATGGCTTCTCCTCCAGCTCACAGGCTGAAATAGTACCACCAAAGTACTGTGAACACAGAGCTTGAAATTCTCATTTAGTTCCCTACATGAAGTCTCCTTATCCTTGACTTGAGAAGAGTAAGATGAATTTCACCGATGCAGAATTTCAGGACAGTGCTTGATGCATACTGGCTTTATAATTAAAAATATACAACTGGAGAAAAGATGATCATAAAATGCTGCCTAGGGCTACATCTAATACATGATGTTGTTTTAGTTTCCTCCTTACATTATATTTTTATCATCAACCCGGGGAGTTCATTAAATCTGTAAAGCTGTTGGAAGTTATCTGACAGCGGATTGTATTACTAGAGAGAACTATCGATCCAGGCTACTCCATCCCATTACAACACACTTCCATAAAGCTTGTGAGAGGCAGCAATCTGTTGCTTCTGCACTGACTACAGTTATTTCTCATGGATGGAATAATGAAATGCTTTCTGATGTATAATCATGACAGATTTTATCTGGAATGAGTAAAACAAGTAGGAGTCAGTCATAAAATATAGCACGGCTGGAATCAAAGGAAGCAAACTCCTCTGCTCTTCCATCAGACTGACAAATCACTAACACATTGTGCAGCTCCTTGTATATGACATTAAATCTCAATCAGTTGTTTTCCTACTGTGAGATTAAAATGGAATTATTTATCTGGAATTTCAAAAAGGGCACTGCATCATGAACTCTCAACTTCTTGTTTTGATGCAGTATCTTTCCCATTAAGGACGAAGCAATGTCAAATGGACTCCTTTGTCACTGAAGATGCGATATATGAAACCTTCACCAGGGCAGGGAACCACCACTTGAATCTTAAAAAAAAGTTATTAAACAGGGCTTATATCATACATAATTCTTATACCTGGAATTCACCAGCCCGAAATTTATGAGGAGGAACTCAAATTAAGCAAAGTTGTAACATGAAGGATTCAGAGGAACTCTTTCAGCAGGTTTTACGTAATGAAATCCCAAATTATATGTACCAGTTTATGTTACTATATTGACAGCTGGCAGAATTATATCCTGCTAAAGCAGTGCCATACTTTCATGTGATAATTTCAGTACTCACAATTCAATCAAATTTGAATATTCTGGGCTGAGAGTTTCAAAGACTAGTACATGCACAAAGGTGGGTTTTTTTTTCTTCTGGAAAGTCAGTGTTAGAGAAAAAAACCCACCCCTCTATTCTCCCTACTATCCAGTTCACTTGTAAGAATTCAGAACACGGTTTATGGAAAAGCCTGAATATCACCATGCTTTGGAGCCACAGAACACAGGTTAGCTGCTCCTCTAGGGTCAGGAGCACACATGCACCGAGGTGTTACCCATACGTGTCCATGTTATACCATTTGTGTAGAGCAGTTCGTACATGCCAATACATGCAGGACTGACTACCCTGGGGATGGAAGGGCAGTGGCAGAAAAAGTAGGTCAAGGAAAGACTGGGAGCATGCTTCCACCTAGAATTCAAAACTTAGGGACCTCTCAGCAATGCTCTGCTGGCAGGAGAGACCCGGGTATGTGAGAACCTCACAGTCCTTCAGCCTGGCTGCTGGTCCACTCACTAGCAAAGAGTTACCAGCTACCTCATGAACTGAAAAGGTCTGCTCCTTGCTGTGAATGCAAAGGAGTCTTCTGCACATGATTTCTGTGAGACAGTTTGCATCAAGTGCTGTATTTTGGCACCTTGTCCCACCTTCTCCCTGCCCCCTAACCCAGCACACTTCTTAACATTTAAATTAAAAATGATAAGATGGCACAGTACAACTGGTGAATGAAGAATTCTGCATGCAACAGCTCACCCACCTCATAACACAGACTTGGTCCTTGTGCACTGTCTCATTATAATCACAAAATAAGCTGGTGTCAAGGTGAATATATGTAATAGGCACCTGTCAGTCTAACATCTGGATTGTGTGTCATACACATGAGAGAATTAAAGCAGCATGAAACAGCCTTTCCTCTGGCATTTCTTGACTTACAGATGCTTAATTTGACATTGTAACACTCTTCCAAAAGCCTTTTTTTTTTTCTTCTATGTGTATTCGTGTCTACCTTCTATACTATTGAAAAGCACATTGTACTTTCATTGCATCCTATCAATGTCTGTTCAGTATTGGACTACGGCTTAGAAAGAAGCATGACAAAATGTAATTTAATTTGGAAAAGGATGCCCTATAGATGCGCTGTACGAAAGGAATCAAAATGCAGCAGAAGATGCCCCATGTGAGCTTGTGGCACCAACAAGCAAGAAGGAACAGAAGTTGAGCACCTAGGCTAAGGCTGGAGCTCCTGTTGCATCCATTTCTCACGGTTACAATCTGCAAAACCTTTCCCCTGTCCTTTGCTGGGGGAGCCCACACTACAGACCTTCCAAGCAGGGCTCCTCCATCCAGCTACATCACTTTAAGAAATGCATAGGGGTAATAATCTGCAAGACCTTTCCATCTCTGTCAAATTTTTCCAGCAGATTCATGGAGGAAAAACAGACAGACAAATGGGACCATCACATAACCTGGAAATTACTTTGATAAAGTGCTGTTGAGAGCTGAACGGCACAGAACCAGCAATCAATAACCCAAATGCTACAATCTGACAAGCAAAAGACAAGCAAATTTGACATGACAGACAGTTGGTTGCAGAGGCTTCACACACATGTTGTACAGCATGGTCAGTTCTATAATTAGAGAAGTGTAGAAACTTCCTTCATACAAGTGTCCTTAGATGTCACCCAATAATTTCACAAATGGCTTCTTGATCCTTTTGCACAAGGTGGTTTCAGAGTCTAGATCACTGTATCAGAGCTTTCTTTCTGAAAACTTGACCTCAAACTCAGTGGCTGCTCCCCACTGGGCTTAAGAATTAGATGAAGATGAAGCACAAATAATTCTAGCAGGTCTCCTACTGGCAATAAAACAAAAGAACATAACACAGTAGGTCTTTTCTTGACACTAAAAGTGCCCATTGCTTCTGTAATCTCTGGGTTGCCACGTTAAATTTGTATTTTCTTCTTTGGAATGTAGTTTCTTTGTTTATTAGAGACCATATAAAAGACAGGAAAATAAAGAGGAACTCTCCCCTTCCTTTCTACAACAATTAATGATGCGGTGTCACTTTTCTCTCAAAAATGGCAAATCAGTTGGACTGAACGAAGATGTGACACTGACAATGCAGCAAAGATATCAGATGTAACCCTGGGCTGGATAAATGGAGCTACAACTAGGAGAAAGAGAACTTCACCTCTCAATATTGCATCAACGGGAGCAATACCAGAATATCATAGAGCATTCTGGCATTCTCCTTTTGCAAGAATAAAAGAAAGCTGGAGAACTTAAGTAACGCTTCACCGAGAGCTGGGAAAGGGTGTTACAGTGTGGGACTTAAGAAATTAGAACTGTTTAGCTTCTCAAAGTAAGACCAAGAAGAGATTTGATTACAGCAAAGCTGTACCTTTTCAGGGAGAAAATGCCAATATTAACAGCCTATTTAATTTAATGGGGAATGACATAACAAGAACCAATGACTAGAGGCTGAAGCTAGATAAATTTAAATGAGAATTAATGCCTCTGCTTCTAGCAGAGAGGGTGATTAACCTTTGAAACAAACTACCAAAGGAAGTGCTAGATACTCCATTTATTGAAATTTCAGTTGAGGAATGTATGACTTTCTGGAAAATATCCTTTAGTCAACCACGTCAGTGGGCTCCACGTGCGAAGTTTTCCTGTGACTTCCTTAAGAGTGGACTCTGCTTTGCTTCTTGAGTGACAGCACTACAGCCTTACACACTAACGCCTTCACTTTTACAAAACCCCAGTTCCCTCCAAAGAAAAGCTTCAGTGTATTTTATAAAGAGATTAAAGAACCCGAGACTAAATTGCTTCTCTCTCCACATTAAGAGTGAGGCAGGATATAGCTCCCATTTAGCATTTTCACTTGGAAGGCACACTACTGGACTCCCAGCAAAAAGACCACGTGTTCTTGGTGGATCCCACACTGCTCTTCGATCCCAGCCCCATTCAGCCACACACCTTAATAAAGGACAATTAAACTCTCATTACAGCGGTTGGAAAGCTACTCCGTGGTGTCAGCCACGCAAACTGCCCTGTCTCCTGCTCATGCCTCTGAACGTGCACCCTCCTCCATGCGGAAGGGCTGGGGGTGGTTTGGGAATAATGACAACGCTCACGAGAGGGATGGCAGCTACCGCGCCAGCGTATCACCTCACTCCACCAACCTGCCAGAAGGACAGAGCAGCAGTTAAGTCACACTTTTGTAAAAGTGTTTCATTTAATAAGGTACAGAGGGTTTCACTCTTGAATTACCACAGTATCATACGGCATGAAATTGTAATAAATTTATGCGTGCTTCTTAACAGGATGATTAAGTGATTTTCTCTATTAGAAAAAGGTGGCATCTTCATTTAAGTGCAAATTACATTACACTGCCACCGTGACATCACTGAGAATAAAGTCTTTACATTTTGTCAGGTAATGCATATGCAAATCAGGTACAAAAAAATGAGAGTCACCAGACTCAAGTCATAGCCACCTCTCCATCTGACCCATCCTGATCCTTTGATTTTGTCTTCTCATGCTCCAGAGCCCAGAATAACTTTCCTCACTTCTTTCTGCTGCTATTTTCCACCCCCGAGTCATCCTGTCCTCACCTACAGAGGTTTGCACTGTGAAAAGTTCATGTGAGGGAAAGAAAACTGTTAGATGACACACTGCTACCTGCTGATTACTTGAGTGACTTTTACAGTAAATAAACTAGACTTGCAATGGAGATTTCACCACCAGCCACATCTCTTCTCTCCTACAGACACTGCACAAGGCTCACAAAACTGTGGTGAGCCAGCCCAAGTGTATTTATTCCAAAGATGTCCATTCACTGCTTGACTTACTACTGCTGGCTATGTTGCATTTAAAAAAATCCACCCCACTCACAAGCTATTTCTGACTGCAGTGATATTCCCTATATTTAAAAAGGGGGTAATTGCCATTCCAGGAATCATACAAAATAATTTTGTATTCCTCACTGCAAAATGTCAAGTCCATAGTTTTCTATGATCCCTAGAAAATATGTTTATATTTCTTTTTGTTTTATGCCTGTTGTAGTGCAGTATGCTTCCCCCTACTTTGGCTCAGGCTTTTCAAGTTGACCGTGGCTGACTGTTTCAACAGGGTTAAAAAAGCCCTTACCTGATCCATCACAGGCAGTCTTACACATTGATCAGGTAAGTTTGTTTAAGTAGTACCTCCCCAATATTTAAACAGCGAGTAATTAATATGCTATAATAAAACTGCCTAATCCTGACAGCTCCAAAGCTTGCAATGCAAAGAGAGCAACTGATGGAAAGAAAATGCTAATAATTAGGCCAAAATGTTCTGCAGTTCCAGCATCAAGTGACTGCATTACAGTTTAGACATGACCCCCACAACCCAGAAATAGAAATGCAAACTCTGACTTTCCTTGCAACACAAGTGACTCATTGTCTCTCCAAAAAGCAGCTCACAACGTATCTCCCACCAGGTCTGACTAAGTTTTTGAGGTGTTGCATTTAGAAAGTCTTTACATTTTCTCTTGGGCATTTTTGACCGTAGTGATATTTCCTGCATGTACAAAAAGGAATATTGCTGGGAGGAAAACCAAATGGAATATTTAAGTGTACTCATTTATAAAGTCTGCTTCAGCTTGGCGGAAGAATCAAAATGCTGCTTACCTTGTTGTCAAGACTAATTTCTTTCAAACTCCTTGAGTATAACTGAAAAGTCAGTGCCAGAGTGCCAGAGTCACCTCTCTTGAGCCACCAGAAAGGGACGGTTCACCAAAACAGCTCCTTTCTCAGCTGCAGACCCAGCTTGAAGCGTGCCCAGGAATACTTTTCCCTGTGGTCTCACCATCTCCTTAAAAGCCATAGCTTGTCTAGGAAGTTCACTGAGCTTTCTCTAATGGGAGAATTTCACTCAAAAATTCCAATGTAAAAATTTTAAATGATTTTGTGACGCTGTCAGTTTTAATGAGGTTCCTGAAGGAAGTAAGGCATGTTTCCCGTAGAGACAAACACATCTACTGACTGACTGTCTCCCTTTTGTCTCTGTAACCTCTTGGCAGAAATTGGGAAACACCCAAAATGGTCCTTATTGTTTCCGAAACAAAGCGGACATTTTGGCATTTGATGCTTTATTCACAGTGTTGCACAGTCACTCATCATCACAGCATTTGTTAAAAAGCCCTAATTTATAGGGATATTTGCACAGGGTCATGCTCAGGTGAGGAACTAAAACTCCCAACGAGGATGGCTGTGTACTGTCCAGATGGGGTCCTTGCAATGATGTCTTCAGCTTGACAGGTGGGACTCCTGAGTCTGCTGAATTCTTGTAGCCAGCTAGCCCACGGTCCTACATGACCATCCCAGCACATGCATGGTCCTTTGCTATACATTATCTTAAATTACCTACAAAACACCTCCCAACTATCTCACCTACATTAAAAAAATGTCCTGAATGACCATTTCTGCATCTGCAGAAACAGTTCCTACTGACTATGGACAAGTATCTTGTCTAGGTACTATTTAGTTGACTCTGTGACAGGAACTACCTGGGGGAGTTTCATATGACCAGGTTCTCCACCCAGGATGTTCATCAACAGATGGAAACACAAAAGTAGCGCCTCTGAATTGGTGCGGACATGGCAGGAGCTGCTTGGGTGACTTCAGAGTTCTGCAATTCCCATCTGGAGAGCTCCTGCACCAATCAGTCAAACACTTCACTGTAAAGCTGGCTCAGGGTCAAGGCAATCACCTTCTCTCAGGTCAGTCTGTTGTCTCAAGTCAGCCCGTTGTCTCAAGCCAATCCATTGTCTCACCTACGTACATGACTAACTAGGGAGCTCCCAGACCACTCAGGAAATTACTACTTTAAGTGCAGTGCGAGTCCACAGAGATACAGTCCTGACACCAAGCTACACCACAGTTATAACCATAGGACATGCTTGAATTTCACCCTTGTGTCTCTCCCATAATTTGTACTTCATAGGTCTTGCCACAGTGGAAATCTCCCCAAAACACAATAGCTTTTAGCTAATGGAATTTGAACAGTAAATGATATTTAGCTTTTACAGAGTATGTTTCACCAACAGAAATCAAAGGATTAGCATTATTATTTCCATTTTAAAAACAGAATTCACAGGTAACCATAAAAGGGCAAAGAGACTTCCTCAAAAAATTCCTCAGCCCAGCACTGACACAGAAGAGAGAACACATGCAGCAGAGTACGGTAGCAGGCTTAATTTCTGTCCTCTCAAACCTTTCATCAAAACGATGACAAAAGTGCTCACCTGAAAGGTTGGTATCATCACCTCAATTCAGCAACAAGGGGACAGACCCAGATGTCAAGGGATCTAACTAGGAAACTCATGGCTGAGTCATTAAGACGCACATTTTTACTGACTCTGTGTTACACGCTTTTACTCGTTAAGCATTTTTCCTATATATACTATCAGAAAACATATTAAGGGTGTAAAAATGCATACTCTGTCTGTTTGAGTAGAAGACAGACCAGAAGCCAGCTTCTCAGATTTATAATGTTGCCATCACTGAAATAAAGGAACCTGAAGATAGAACATAGGCAAAGAAAAAATCATACTTTTCGTTAAAGCAAAAACCACCTCCTCACCTTCAAAATGCATGCTTTAGGATGCTCCTCTCCTTTTTAAGTACAAAAGCCCAGGAACAAAACCCATCATGACTTAGAGGAGCCACTGATAAATAAATTATAATTCTGCACTACAATTTTTAGGATGCATGGTTCTTTTATTAAAATCAGCCTTCGAGCACTAAAATGAGAAATCACAGGAAATTAGACCTATGTTCCTGCTGCACTGCAACGGCGCTGAAAATACAGAGCACTCCCTGATTTACAGCGCTGACACTGCCGATTCCACCGACTGATGTCTACCTACAGGCTTTGCCGTTGGTTTGAAATAGCGCTGAACTTTCGCCAGGGCAGGAGTGTGATTATGGAGGCAATCTCTTCTCACCCTATTCATTATGCTGATAAAACAGCAGCTAGCACTTCACATTGGGTGGAACTTCTGCTTTAATTACAGGATTTTTGCTAAAGCTTGTCTTTCACTGACACTTCAGGAAATGTGGAGTCTGCGTGTGTAATGTAAAAACAACTAATTGATTCTGCATCACCGTGCTTGCACTACTACTTGCAATAGATTATGGTTGCTAGTATTTAACGTGTGGAGAAGTAATATAACGATATCCATTTGCTACCTAAGTAAATACTCTGTATGAAAAAAGGCCTTTTCCTGGATGGTAATGCAAGCACAGAATTTAGTTCTTTCATTGTATCAGATAAAACTTTATACTAAACATACAAAAATTTGATTTGAAGAATATTAAGAAAAATGGTTATCTATAGATGCTGACGGATTACTCAAGTTAAAAAATGGAGTCAAATGTTGAATTTAATCAATATGTGATTGCAACGGCAAAGTCAGATTCATGAATGTTATTATGAGCAAACCTGCTAGGAATAAAAAAGCAGTTCCTAACTAAGAACAAGTGGCGCCTCACACGAAGGCTGCTCTTCCCAGCTTTACCAGTGATCAGAAGGAAATACAATTGGCAGTAGCACAGCACTGCAGCAAGTCCTCCCATGGGCCACCGCATTCCTTAAAGGCTTCATGAACGTCACAGGCTATGGGACATTACGAAGACTTCCAAAACGACGTGATTTTTGTTTTCTTTTCAGGCATCATCCATTTTCAGGAATCAGTTTTAGTTCCCCTCCTCAGGCCCTGAAGGGGTCATGTTGCCTGCTCAGGCCATCTGCAGGTGCATCTGCCAATAGTCAGAGCCACAAGTCATCTGACCCTTTTGGATGCCTAAAGATATACTTTTAGGATGCAATGAGTCGTGCCCTGAACGTGTGTATTTCTCTCCACAGACTGTAAGAAGAGCCTAGACAATTAACTCCGATGCAGACATCCACAATTAGTCAGATGAATCCTGCCCTTAGTATCACTGCAGAGACTCCAGCCCAGCAGGTTGGATCCACACTTCTCATATAAAGAGGATCAATAGTTTCAGGTAGAAGCGCAGAACTTCTTCCCCAATCTCGCTATTTTCAGTGTAGCACAGGTAATAAGTCACCTGCCACTGCAAAATACGCTTCACAGCCAGGAGGAACCTCCATGTCACAGAGCTACCGTCTTTCTCCTCTGGTGAGAGGGTGTAAATGCCTTACAGCGAACAGGAACCTGAGGTCCTTCGCCCTCGGGTTGTACAGTATAATCTCCTTGCTGCCTTACAGGCAGTACCATGTATCAAACCTAGGACAGATCTGTTCGCACTATCATAATTCTAGACTTGTTGATGGATTTAATTGAGCCGCCATTCCCCACTTCAAGAGGGATCATGATCCCCTCACCCAACATTTCTAGTACGAAAAAACAATCTATTGCAGAAAATTACTGATCTAAGCATCTAATTTCCATAAATTAATAGTTCTGTTTTCAAAAGTGACCTGCCAGCCATAATTTAAATACAGATACCAAACGCCCTGACATCAACAGCAACAGTCAGCACCAGCCTATAAATGAGTGAGGTCTGATTCTGTCCTCCCTTTCACAAGCGTGACCCAGGTCTGCCCAGTTGCCACCATGAGTAAAGCTGCAATTGTCCAAGAAGCCTTACGCAGAATGATTCGTTTGCAGAGAGGGAGGACTATTAAGTGGCCATTTAAAAAAAAAAAAAAGGATATTATATATTTTTGCAAAAATTTCTTCCAAAAAAAGAATTAAAAGGTGAAAGGCAATACGCAGACTTAAGAACAGCACTTACCTTCCCTTCCAACTGC
>Ga0065711_1035588_pt1 | contig 22092 bp, 9 predicted proteins | sample Hoacrofraction12_FD_59098 | JGI IMG/M metagenome (GOLD analysis project Ga0065711, IMG submission 59098) | Hoatzin crop microbial communities from Cojedes, Venezuela - Epithelial fraction 12 v2 (version 2) | ecosystem: Host-associated > Birds > Digestive system > Esophagus > Crop | place... | reverse complement strand
CACATCTTGTTTTTGCTAACCCACATCATGTGCACTATCAGAACTTTCTCAATTGCTATTCTTAGCTGCCCTTTCCAGCGGCCTGTTCATTTATGCGAACTGTTTTGCTTAACCGGCCTAGTCATGCTAACTCTGAAGCTATATCGACCCCAACAATATGTCAGAAATGCCCCCCCTAGCCTACATCCCTGTGGCTGGGAGCTGCGGCACGTAACACTGTGCTCTTGCCTCCTGTTAGAAACCTGGAGTTCTGAACTGCTTGGGTAGTTTGGTCATGAATTTCGGCAATTCTTCTGAATTCGCTTGCTTTACTGGGATAAAAGGGAAACTACTTGGAAACTGTGTAAACTCAATAAACCCTCCCGTGATGGTGGCAGGGTTTGGTTTTTGGATGCCTCGGGTCAGGTCTTTAGCATAAGAGGCTGCAGGGCTTTGGATTTTGTGCAGATGCAGAGAACGGACAGCGGTTAGTATTAGCTGATTAAAATTTGTATGAGATTTTCTTCTTAAGCTCTAGTTTTTGAAATGTTCAGGGGCTTTCCCATACTAACTTGTTTTCCCAGCGTAACAGAAGAAATGCAGCTGTATTTTTAAGATAACTTGGAGTGGCACAACTGTTTTGTATTCAGGAGGTTTTAAAAATAGCATGACTCAATATTAATTCAAGACTTTAAAAAATTTTATTTTGTCAGGACAAATGCTGCTGACGTTCCAGGCCAAATAGCATACTAAGATAAAATATTTATAGTGGAGGATATATTTTTAAAAATTGTGGCTATTATTTTGTGACTTTACCTTCAGTAATATTAATTGATAGTATTCCTTTAGGGTTTTTTCCCTAACAAACTAGAATACCATCCAAGATAGTTCTGAACTTGATAATCATAGTTGCTTGGAGGGAGTAGAAGTGGAGAGAAAAGAGTAGTAAACTAAAAGATTAGTCAGTATCGGAAGCTTTATGATCGTGTGCTCAAAGAATTAAGCGGATTTGGAAATGGACAAGGACAGGAAATTGTGTCAGGCAGAAATGGATCTAACTCATCGCCTTGTACCTGTGCGCTCTGTCCCCTTCTCAGTTGAACTCAGTACAGCCAGTGTTTGTTTTCCAACTCGTAGTATTCTTTATGAGATACAACGTACAATTGCTTATACAAGTAAAAGGCATTTTAATACTTCATTTGTTCTGTCCTCCTGCTAAGTGATTGTTAGGTTTGGGTGTATATATGTCATACTCAGGATTCCAATGGAAATGTACAGGGGCTTCCAGGAGCAGTACTTTCAAAGGACTTAGCACTAGCGCCGTTTTGGGTATCCCTGGAAAATATTTGTATTCTTAATTAATTTTCAGGTTACACGGGTAGTATTGTTGTGGGTGAACAATCACTTCAATGATTTTGAAGGCGATCCTGCTATGACTCGATTTCTGGAAGAATTTGAGAACAATTTGGAGAGGGAGGTAAGAGTGAGGGTGTTTTTTTGACTGTTTGGGATGGCAGGGAGTAGCCAGGCTGTTGTTATATGTAGCTCACTATGCTTTTCTTTTGTAGAAAATGGGTGGTCATTTGAGGCTGTTAAATATTGCTTGTGCTGCTAAAGCTAAACGAAGATTGATAACCTTAACAAAGCCATCTCGAGAAGCCCCTTTGCCTTTTATCTTGCTGGGAGGGTCAGAAAAAGGATTTGGAATCTTTGTTGACAGTGTAGATTTTGGTAGCAAAGCTACAGAAGCAGGCTTGAAGCGTGGAGACCAGGTATGTCATTTTAAATATTTTTTTTTTCCCTTTTTTGTTTCTGTTCTCTTCGCTAAATAAAAATAACACTACCTGTCTGCATTTTTTTAGATACTGGAAGTGAATGGTCAAAACTTTGAAAACATTCAGCTGTCAAAAGCCATGGAAATCCTTAGAAATAACACTCATCTGTCTATCACTGTGAAAACGAATTTATTTGGTAAGTTTGTGTGCACTTTTTGCTCTAATTTCTGTTCTAATTTAAATGAAGTATTTTTAATGGTTTAGAAGAGTTTTGTTTGAAACACTTTTGCACTGGGGAGAATAGAAAAAGGAGGCTTGCAGGCCCTAAAATACCTTAGTCTGTAATTGCAGAGAAAAACTTATGAACAGGGTCTTCTATAAAATGGCTTCAATCTCACAAGTGCGTGTTTCTGGATTAGGAGGAACTATTGCGACCATTTAGCTTGAACTTCTAAGACGTGTTTGTATGTGTGACGTGTAGCCCTTTCTCAGGAAAGAAGCTTCTTTTGGAATTTCAGCAGATCAGTATTCTTAATCTGTCTGCTGAATTTGCTCATAGTTTTTCAGCCCATGCCTACAAGGAGGGCAACAAGGTTAATAAAAACTTTCTTGCCAGCTAGGTGGAAACAGTCTCGCTACCCTCTGAATCTATCCTCTCCCTTTCTCTTTCTAACAAGTACTGAAGAAGTCACGAAGGAGTCTTTAAGCAGCTCAGGACCTCAGTTTGCATCATAAGTAATTAACAGTTTGTGGGTTTTGTTTTTTACCACTGGACACTTGGATTATTTATATAATTTAGAGGTATGTTCTCCAAGTATCTCTGAGGATGAGGTTCTTCATCGCAAATAAGTAGGGCAGAACATTACCACAGGATGTCACTGCATTAACTGATGATTAAATATGCTTACACTATCTTCAAAAGACATCTGTTAAATCTCTTTCCTGGGGATTTTTTTTGCTTTGCAGCAAAGATTCTAATATTTCAATTATTTCTAGTAATTAAGACATTTCTTAATATATCTCTGTATGTGCTTGTTTAACAGTATGTGCTTGTATCTCTGTGTGTAAGTTCTGTGCGGCCATCCTTCACACACTTGGTTTTTGGATCTCACGTCTTGCTTTAGTGTGTTTAAGATTAAACCCAATTTCTTCAGAAGTTGTGTTTTTCTAAGTTTTTAATCTTCTTGCTCCTCTCCAAATACTGAAATCACATCACAGTAGAGTCTCAGAACAGTTCCTTTCTGTGTATTGCAGGCAGTATTCCTTATCAACAAATCCCAAAAGGAGAGTTTCCTTTTTTTTTAAACGGCATCTTCTTATCTGCGTCTAATTTATCTCTCCAGCTCCTACACAACACTACAGTTATTGGCTTCGATTACTCTCCTCCACTTTTCTTTGTGTGTCATCTGAAGTCTCCTGGTGACCTGTTGTGTACCTCTGGAGATAAGGATGAATATTAAGGACAAATTAATACATAATAGTAAAACCTACCCCCTAATACTCACCCTTAGCTGCCTGCCCTTGTTCCTGCTTTTTCTACAGCTCCTTGGTTTTAATTATCAGTTTTCATTTATTATTACAAATCAACTAATCAGGTGGGTTTTTTGTTTTTCCATTTATATATGGAGACTTCATCTCGCACTCAGAACATGTGACTTGATCTCCACATCAGTTTTGTTTGATTTATTTAAATATATCAACATTTTTGTGAAGCTAAAAGTTGCAGGAACTAATTCACAAATTCATCAGGTTTCTGCCACAGAGATGACTCTTTGGTAGGGAGCTGGGGGAGTCTGAGAGGGGTTTTTTGTGTATCTGGCAGAAGGACGCAACAGCCCTGTCAAACATTCAAGCTGCCTCCGTAGTCTCGTACTTTCTTGTATCTTCCTTATGACCTTTTTGCAGTTTCTCCTCTGATTTCCTGATCCTGTTGCTAATAATTTCATGTCCATCTGAGAGCTTTTGTTGCTGGCTATCGCTTCAAAACCCTCCTTCTTAGTGGTTAGTTTTCCCATCTCATTTTTGTCAAGGGTTCTCTTCTTATGCGTGCTACTCTTCTGTGGGAGCCTGTGTCCTTAGGTTGAAAAGTCAAAGTCCTTCTGCTGACGCCGTTCGTGCAACCATGTGGTCATCTGGTGTATTGCTGTTCTGAGCTGCGCCAATTTACTGATTTTCTGGTTCATAATACAGAAAACGAATGTCCTTTTTAAAATATGAAATATTTTTAAAGTCTTATTTAAAAATTAATTTAATACTTCAATGGACAGAATATCCTTATCAGGTTTTTGTAATGATTAATATTGAACTGGTCTGGTGCACAGAGCTTTCTTTTACATTTTTGTTCTTTGTCTTTCCTTCATTTTTCTCTCTTGTGCAGTTTTTAAAGAACTCTTAACGCGATTGTCAGAGGAAAAAAGAAATGGTGCTCCTCACCTACCTAAAATTGGTGATATTAAAAAAGCGAGTCGTTATTCCATCCCAGACCTTGCTGTTGACGTGGAGCAGGTAATAGGATTAGAAAAAGTAAATAAGAAAAGTAAAGCCAACACAGTTGGGGGAAGAAATAAATTAAAGAAGATCCTTGACAAGACTCGAATCAGTATTCTGCCTCAGAAACCATACAAGTGAGTTTTTTTATTTCCTCTTCATTATTTGCTTTGTGTTAAATTTTAGTAATTTCTCATGATACTTACAATTTGTCATGATACTCTTTTAATTTATTAATGCAAACCAAGCTTATATCTGAAAAAAAATACTAGAAAAATACTTGTTGGAGTATCTGAATGATCATAGACTACTAACAGTGCAGCCCCTGAGGTCAATATGGATGTATTTTGCTTCTTACCAAGTAAAGATAAGTGATGGCACAAATACTTTTTCATGTTATTTACTGTTTTAAGAGGACTGTTAACTGGAAGCATCCCAGGAGATTAATTTCACAATAACTCTGCAAGCACGTTTTCCTGTAAATGGTTGATAGGAGCAATGATTTCAACTTATCCACGTTCCGGTGTCTGTAAGAATTTCTGTGTACTGCCATAAGGGAGACTGAGGTTAAAAATTTAACTGGGGTTCTTTGATAGAATTGAGTATTTTCTTAATGAAAGATAAATATGGTACCTGTTATCCTTTAAGGATAAGGATTGTTGGAAACAATAGAAGAATGAGTTTTATATGATTTTATGGGAATGTGATTCTGGGCCAAGACAGATGGCATCAAGGGGAAAATGAAATATAGAGGGCAGTTGATGTGTAATCAGTGTTTTCTCTTGCATTTTTCTTTTCTGTGTCCTACTGAGGAAGAAATCTAGTCTGTGTAAATTCATGAAAAAGACATTTGTGCTGAAAAACTAGGATTTTTCTCCTGCTATTACTTAAAAAAAAAAAAGTTTGCTTAACTGATGTTGGGTATTCCCTACTAAATGAATACTGTTCTGAAACGTTATAAATAGAATCTTAGTAATGTAAAGGTTAAATGACTATAAATCATTATATGTAAATACTGGATATTTCTTAAATTGATGCAGATACATTCCAGTAGAGGAGAATCTGTAAATCCTCTTTTTATGTTATTTGTCTTTAGAATGTTTTCTTTCATTTCACTGGTCTTACATGTTTGTTCCTCTGAGCCATGCATACTGTTAGGTGTGATTTTATTTTTTTTTTTTTTTTTGCATTGTTCACCATTGTTCACAGCTTTTCCATAAAATTTTCTTGTTGGTTTTCTTTTTAATTTGATTCCTTTCATTTTTGCACTTTTTCTGTGCAGGGACTTCTTTGGGTAAGACTCAAAAAAACAGTAGACTTGACCTATTTTCTCTTCCTTTTGCTAGCTTTACTTCATGTGTTATATATAGCAATTTGTCTGCAAAGCCTGTTGACATTCAGTTGTTTGTGTCTGCATGGTTTCCGTATAGAGATGCGTAGCTGTAGACTTTTCTGGTTGTGCTTTTTTTCCCCCCCTATTGCACAGAAACTTCTATCTCATTCTTCCTAATAATTAATGGTATAGTATATATTAAGGGACTTCACCTGTTCTCACATGTTTTTAAATACTAAAAATCAAGAGGGATGAAAAAGGTGATTTAATCATTAAAGTAGGTACTGACTGCGTGAGTCAGCTAGCGTATGAGGTGAAACTGTCCACCTTTTTTTGAACATGAATACTGCAGAGGTCTCCAGTGCCTCCAGAACGTGTCCAGATAAAACCAATCTTTAAGCTAGAATGAGGTCACTCTTAGAGGGAGCTTATCTGCTTCGTGAGACATTAAATCAGTATCAAAGATGAATCGGTTTGAGTAGGAGATAATGCCTTCCTTCCGTCTTGCTTTTTAGTCCAATAATGTCAAGTGAGCTCCTGAACTGAGCAAGCAGCACCATCTCCTCCGCATCTACTGGGAAATCTCCTTCTCCCCGCCAGCTCTGAGGCACCTTTTGAAGCGTGCTTCTGGCTACAGCCTCCACTCCAGCTCTTGGCTTTCTTTACTCTTCTAATCCAGAGTGGGTGTGTGATCTGTAGGCTCAGACGCAATCCCCACCTCCACCTCTAGCAAAGTTCTGCCTGGTCCGTAGTGCATCGCCCCAGACGAAGCAGCGGCCCCCCTCTCTCCTTGCTGTTTGCAGCCCTGCAGCGAGATGCACAGCGTTCTGCATTTTGAAGGAAGATGCATTCAGACAGCTCTGCCATTCCGTTATCCCACCTACCCTGTTTGTCATTCAGCAGGAAAGTTATTTCTTAGTTAATGCTGTCTCTCTGCATGGCAAATGCACGCAGAAAGCAATAGAAATCTCCTTTCAGCAGCACAATAAAATATTTTTCCCGAACAACAGGGGCAGTTGATCTTCACGGGACCTGGATTTTTCTAGTGTTGCTATTTGTATCTGAAATTTCTGAGGTTCATTTCGTGTTTGCAAAAGTTAGAAATCACTTGGATTCTGATTTAAGTTTTAAAAATAGAGTAAACTGAGTGTAAGGTAAATACTTTCCAATTTAGTATACGAATACTTAGAATCGAGAAGAATTTTAGGAACATTACTTTTATATTTTTTTAAAAACCTAACATTTGTCAGTTGATCCACTTTGCTGAAGCTGCTTCAGTCGTGACGCACAGGGTAGGTGTAAGGTTGTGTAGCACTGACAAACTGCAAAAGGAATACGTAAAGCAAGTGAAACTGTTAATATAAGGGGCAGGGTCACATTGTCTTCATTTGATATGAATTTAGAGGAAAGTACCAGTGTTGGCACATTTATGAAATATCCCATATAGTTATTTAGAACCACCAGAAAGCATTTTGAAGTTCGGGGGCCTTGGTTTTAGGGTTTTTTTTAACTTGTATTTTTTTAGGGGGGAGCGGTTGCTACTTGAAAGACAAGACGACGATAGCAGAGAATGCTTTTAGCTGTAGTGACAGACTTACTTGCTTGTGGCTTAGCATGAAAGTGCTGTGTGCTGAGTTGATCATCGCTGCTTGTCACAGTATTTTGTGCTTTATGTGCAAGTACAAAAATACAGATGTTCAGACTGGGCTTAACTTCTGTTTGAGAGAGAATCCAAGAACTTTTTTTTCAGTGGACTTGAGTGTTTCTGTCACTCTCATGGCTTGGGCTTTACACTTCATAAAATATTTTGGTAATACAGAGTTACCTTGTTTTTTAAAAACAAAGTGATGAGAAAACCCAAACACATCACACAGAGATACCTCTCCAACCTTTTTCAAGTTCCATTGCCTTCTAAAAAGCAGTTGCTGTGTCCATGTAATTAAAATTGTCTTCAATGCCCAGAGATGCTGTCCCAGCTTCCCAGACTACAGTTCCACTCGTAGCACTTAAAGAAGTGGTACGAGAGTGTACTGGGTAAAGTAATTCATTGGGAAGCACAAAAGGATGCTTGTGCTGTAACAGCTCAACAGGGATAATTATCAGGCCCTTAATTACTTCTGTTTAGGTTTTCTGAGGGTGGATAGAACACTAGACAAAAGCTTAAGTGCCCCAAATTAGGGTACAAATGGTCATTTGTGTTGCGTCATTTAATTCAGTAGCTTGACTTTTTAGAGTTGCAGCAGTATGCAGTGTTCTGGTTTATGGTTCATTTACATGTGTAGATACAGATTTAGCCTTAAAGTTAGCCTTTTAAAAAGGCTTTGCCTGTAGTGGCTAAATTTTTAATTAATTTCATTTTCTATAATGGCTGCCATTCACCATTTTACACCCTCGGCGTGTTTTATTAAGGATTTGCAGCTATTTATAGAAAAGTTCAATGGCTAGCTCCAACTTCGTCCTGCTTCGCTTGCTGGTTATGAACTCCAAAGCAATAAGCAAATTAGTGCCTGCTATAATATGATGATAGCTCTGTCGCTGATCCATCCAGCCCTACTGACCTCCTTAGATACCCAGCCCTTTCACCATTTAAAAGACAAAATCCTTCACCTTTATCACAGAATACTGTATTTACAGCTGTCAGGCACTTTGGAGGGATGCTTACCTTAGCCTTCGGAGATGGCTGGCATCCTTCAGTCACATTCAGTGAAGAGAAGCTCCGAGAAGGTGGTACAGGGTAGGAAAATGGATGATCTCAACAATCCTCTCTTACCTGTCTGTTGAAGGATCTTAGTAGGCTGTGTGGCTATAAGAGGTCCTGAAGTGCAGTTGCAAACCATATCTGTGATGGGGTGAAGGATCTGTGAAATTCAGTCTTGGGAAACAGCACTGAGGGGATAGCAGTACTAGTCAAAGTTCAGGTGATTGGGTGATGCAGGAACGATGGAGTATGTACCAGCTTTTGAATAAAGATCTTGGCCACTGTGAGAAATCGTCAAAAAAATGACGAGCCTAGCAGCTCCTCAGAGCTTAGTGGTGAACCCAAGGATCTTCTGGCAGTGAGCCGTAGGTCTCATCACTTCGAGTGGACATGTGGGTGCTGCTGACAAAGCCAGAAGACAACCATTGTCATCTGGAGAATTTTAACTTCTAAATAGTGATTACTCTACTGACAACTGAAAGTGTGAAAATGTGGCGATAGAGACATCCCTGCATCCCTCTAGCATAGCCCAAGCTCTGAATGTCTGTAAGTCCTGGTTTTATTTCTTTCTGGACGCAGCGACATTGGAATTGGCCAGTCTCAGGATGACAGCATTGTGGGACTGAGGCAAACGAAGCACATTCCTCCTGCTTTACCAGTCAGTGGGACCCTGTCATCCAGTAATCCCGATCTACTGCAGTCCCATCACCGCATCTTAGACTTCAATACTACTCCGGGTAAGGATCCTTTACTGTTGCTCTTTTTGACCTTAGAATTTCCTTTCATTGATCTCTTTTTTTTTTTTTTCTTTTTTTCCTTCTGGATTTGTGATGCATGTGAATTTTTATTAGCTGTATGCTGTCACACACAGATTAGCCACATATTAATGCATTAGGATTTATTACATTTGCTCCAATATACTTTACCCGAATTAGATGTGTTTTTCAAGTGTATTGTATACAAAGTGCCTCTTACTGATTGAATACTCTTGGCCAGTGAAAACTGATTTTTCTTGGTACTTTATAATTTGCCCTGATAGATCAGTCTTTACAAGACTGCAGTATTTTCAAATAGCACAGTAGATCATTAGCTTACAGTCAAGCGAAAGGGCATTGAACAGGGACACAGGACATGCATTTCAGTCTTTTTCTGAACAGACCGATAATCATCTTGTACTACATCTGTAAGGGTCAGAGTTTCAAAGTTCCCTGTTAGTCACCCTGCCTTACAGCTGTAAGCTGAATTCTTTGTACATAAAGTGATTTAAAATCACATTCTGAAATGCATAAAAAATGAACACATTTAGCAGAGACGAACAAAGCATGGGGGCGAGTGAGGGAGAAAAAGGGGAAGACTATGAGAAAATTGAGAGCCTGATCTTATGAGAAGGGTTTAGCTGGAGCTCCTGGCAGGGTTGGTATTTGGGCTCTTATCTGGCTGCAGGAAGGTTCTTAGCAGGAAACCTTCTTTGAGTTAAGTATCCAAATCTTTGCTATTAAAACATAGCTGCTGGAGGAGGATATGGTGACGGTAGCTGTGCAGATGCTTGGTTATTTTAGTCGAATCTTCAGAGTATTTCTGAAAAGTAGAACCAAAAATTCAGTGCCCTTCTAAGCCTGAGGGATTTTAAACCTTACCTAAAGAGACGATGCTTAAACAGCAGCCTACGTACAGGCCAGGTTGGTGCAATAATCACACTTGAAGCTGTGATCCTGAGGATCACTTCATCTCCAGTTTCTTAGGGCTAGAGAAGACTACAAGAAGGTGGTATATCATTTTTGTCCCAGTGTCTAAGATTGCTCCTGAGAGAGTGGGAAGACTGGTATTTTTTGTATTTTATCTAACAACTGGTGTCCAGCACTTTGAAGATATTTTTTATCAGTAAGGGCCTGACTTTTCATCAGCACAACTGTAAACGGGTGAAGATTCCGTTCTCTAGCTTGCCATTTACTTAGACCAGATGGTTCTAGGTAATTAATGTGCCCTTAATGCTGAGCACAGCGACTGGCTAAATTCCAGAGCTATGGGCATCGCTGGCTCACACAGCTCAAGCAAACTCCATTAATGGAGAAGGAAAGCCATTACAGGCCTGAAGATCCTTCAATCACCGATGGAGTTCGAAGAAATTTAATAAATGAATCATGTTCTACTGTTTGCCTTTTGCTTTGAGGAAAGGAGATACATAATGATGTAATACCATGGCTTCAGCATTGTAGCAGCTTTTCCATTAGCTTTACAGAAAATGTATGAAGTAATTAGTGCTTTCTCATTTGAAAAAAACCAAAAAACCCACTCTTTTTATTTCTTTGCTTAAAATTTGCCTAAGTGTCCACACACTGAATATTTTTAAAGTAATTCACAGGTATAATTTTTCCCTGTGTGGGAAGGAGGGGAAGGGGGGACTGAAATAAAAAACATGTATACCTTAAGAGCTTTAGGGATGGTTGCATTGTAGCTAGAAGAGTTGAATTATACCTATACCTACTTTAAGACTTGGAAAAAAGTAAAGCCTGCAATTTTAATTTCTTTTATTACCTTGGACTAAATTAAAGATAGAGATGGAGGCAGCTTGCAAGAAATTGAATGCATTGGAGAAGAAAGAGAAAAGTGGTAGAACAGCCATCCTTTGAGGCTTTGGGGAACATCCCTCAGGATAGAAAATAAAACAACTTGCTCTTTTGGAAGGGTAGTCTTTGAGGAGAAAATTAGAGCAGCTTACAGCCTGGAAGGAGTCATTTTAGTTTCTCCTCTGAATTACTCAGGCTTTTTCAAATATACTTTTTAAGGTTTATTTTTAAATGTTCAAATAGTCAATAGCACTTTGATTTCTCTTCTCTTGTGCTGTCCTTGCTATTCGATTGGAAGTCAAAATAATATAGTAATGATGAGCTGCCAGTCACTGGTAGGTTTTTTTTTCCCCACACAAGCTTTTTTCAGGGACTAGATTCCTATCATAAGGCATTGCATTCCTCAGCCTGCCACTCCAGTTTCCTTTTTTTGAAAAGGAGTGAAGGGGGCTGATTACAGTTCTCTTCATGTGCTGTTTTATTTAAAAATTATTGCGCTGAATTACTTGCTCCCACTGCTATAGCTGTAAACGTTTCAGCTGCTGGCAGACTTCTCTCTATTCTGTGTAGTGCTTTGCTACCAGCTCTGATAGGTCTGCAGCCTGAGAAACTGGATGGTAGAACACAGTGCAGAGAGGATACTTCTCTATTTGCCATTCTCTGCGTTTATTCCTGTTGACTTCAGTGATCCAGCGGAGCAAGTTATTTTCCCCTTGCACACCACACTTGTTTCTTGGGAGCGTTAAGTGAGTTCCCACCTTGGTATTGTTTACAGTGGCTTCCCATCTTCATAGCATTTCTCTGAGTGGCAAGTATTTCTGTAGCAGCAAGAGCCAACAAGGTCTAGAGAGCGGTCTGGTTTTTTAGCAACATCTCTGAAAGGCTGGGTCCTTGGCATCTGCCTTCCTCAAGATGTCAAAAAATGTAGAAATTATTTCAGGCACTGCTCCGTATCCCTCGTCAGCTAATTACTGAAGGAAGATGGGTCAATATAGAGTTGGTGAGAAAAGGCAGAACTGGCTGGCTAGTTGTAAGGTATTTGAACATTTGACTCAAGGGCTTAGAGAGGGCGAAAGCCTGGCCTGTGCTGACACCCGTTGGGTGCCGCTGCCGATGCAGCCACTCAGGGCTAGTGTTTCCGTGTCGGTGCTGCTCAGGCTGCTAAAACACCACTGTCAGCTTAAAAGTTATGGGCTTATTTGCATGAAGTTGGTAAACCAATATATTTAAACCTAAAGAGCCTTTGTGGCGTGTAAATCAACTCATATCAGAGGGATTTATCTTAATGCTTTCCAAATTATTATTTTGGAGACATGCTGCAGCAGCGGGAAAACGTTAGTTTTCGTTCTTCTGCACAAGATTTCTGTTGCTGAATAGTTCTTTCTGCAGTGACTTGAAAACATGTTGTGCACATTCAGGTCTTGTCAAAAAAGATTGTGGTTGTATCAAAGTAAATGTTTTCATCTGGCAGCTGTTTTTTCAGTATTTTTTTAATAATGATAATTTTTTGGCTGTAGATTCAGAAGGCTTTTTATTATTATGTATTTTCTTTTTTGTATGACCTTTATGATCTAAAAAAAATTAAAGAATTTTTTTTAAAATACATTCATTAAAGAAAAAATAATGACCAGATGTCATGCCACACAAAACTAGAACAGGTAATTTGTAACAGAGGGAAGAAATTAATAGAAAGTACTTGTTAGCTAAAAATACCTTATGTTATAGGTGTACTTTTTTTCGTTTTTTATTACAATGATAACAATCAAACGTCAGTTGATTAATGGTTCCATTTTCAATACATTAATGGAAATATGGAAATATGTATGGATTCGGTATTTCCATATAGCTTATGGAAATACAAAATCCAACATTTGCAGTTAGGCTGATAAATATCCAGATCTCCTAAAAACAGCTGCCTTGTAGGGGATCACTGTAAGTTTTCTGTCATCAGTCACTTGAAACAATAATGTATTTAGAACTCAAATATTTGTGAAATGTTTTTCTAGCTCTGTCTGCTTCAGTTTTTAATTACTAAAACATTGGCACAGAGAAATAAAGAGCAAATTTTCAGTCTGTTACTTATTGTTATGATTTAAATGTATGAAGGATAGGACATTTCTGATAGTGAAGTACTTGGATGCATTAATACTACTGCAGTTTATTTGTGTGTAGGTGCATGCTGTGCATCTTCCTAGCTACTTATATGTACATTTCTTCCCTTTGTATGTGGCACTGTGGTTGAGTGTCAGACTTAGGCAAATGAGTTATTTTTTTAAAACATCCTTAGGAAGATTGACACTCGTATCACCTAATTTACTTAAACTTCTCATATGTCAGTGTATAGGGTAGTGTTGTTGATTTTTCTCCGACTTAAATGGAATTTACCAGGACTCAACACCTGTAAAAATCAGACTGCTCATTAATTTGTCTGTCCAAACTTTGGAACTGTTAACACAGTTTTGTGGCTTGCCCTATCGGTAGCCTAACTGACTTCTTTTCCTGGTTGTTGACAGAGCTAGTCATTCATTAAAAAAAGGCAGCTGTTTCATGAGAGAGAGAGAGGTGAAACAACGATAACGAAGTAAAAACTGGTAACGCTAGTAATTAGACTCTGTGTAACTGATATTGTTGCTTGCTCTTATACCCTTAATTGTTTTCTGCTTTACTGAATTGCATACCTTGCGTGTAACTTTTTTCCAGACTTACCAGATCAAGTTCTGAGGGTTTTCAAGGCAGATCAGCAAAGTCGCTACATCATGATCAGTAAGGACACAACAGCAAAAGAAGTGGTCATCCAGGCTATCAGGGAATTTGCTCTCACCGCAACCCCCGATGCGTATTCGCTATGCGAAGTCTCTGTCACGCCTGAGGGTGTAATCAAGCAAAGGAGGCTTCCTGATCAGTTATCCAAGCTTGCTGACAGGATACAGCTGAGTGGCAGGTGAGATTGGAGACTGTGAGCCAAACCTGATGATGCCAGTTTAAGTCAAAATCCTGTTAACAGGAGCGTTACTCAACTATCAATGTTCTGTTTCTTTGCAAGCAATTGCTCTTTATGAAACTCCTAATTAATATCTAGGCCTGGTGAAATTCAGTTTTTTCTATGATTCTGACTGGATCATTACTGTAACTTTCAACAGAATTTGCGTATACTGTATCAAGTGTCTTTTTGACTTTTGTTTTTACAGATATTACCTGAAGAACAACATGGAAACAGAAACTCTTTGTTCAGATGAAGATGCTCAAGAGTTACTAAGGGAAAGTCAAATTTCCCTACTACAGCTCAGTACTGTTGAGGTGGCTACCCAGCTCTCCATGAGAAACTTTGAGCTATTCCGTAATATTGAACCCACAGAATACATAGATGACTTGTTTAAACTCAAATCAAAAACAGGTTGCACTAATCTAAAAAAGTTTGAAGAGGTGATAAATCAAGAAACGTTCTGGGTGGCTTCTGAGATTCTGAGAGAAACCAACCAGCTGAAAAGGATGAAGATCATAAAGCATTTCATTAAGATAGCACTACACTGCAGAGAATGCAAGAACTTCAACTCGATGTTTGCCATCATTAGGTATTGCCCCTTAGTAATTTTAATTCTAAGTAAAAAGCAAAGTCTTGCTTATGACAGTCTAAAAAAAATGCATTTAATAGAGTAAACCAATCAATACTGCTAGCATCAACACCTGGCAGTCCAATAAGGAGGGCATTTTCCAGTAATCTGAACTTGACATTGGAACGTTTGCTGAAATATTATTTGGAATGCTTCTGTTATGTACAGATTGCTCAAGACAGCGAGGCAAGAGTCATTGGTGAACATGGCAATAGAGAAACTACTGCACTTATTTAAAAACAAAGACCAAAAGAAATGGCAGTGATATGAAGAAAAATTAGAACATTGTCATAAATGAATGGGTTAATTTTGCAAAGGAACCTCAGAATTTTAGACAGCTCCGAATATCTTGAATTCATCGAGCCGTGAAATGTTACCTTTCATTTTCTTTGTATCAGCAGTTTCTTGGATGGAACTGTGATAATAATCAATAGCAAACTACAATGCCATATAGGAAGCTGTAAATAAAGATCTTTTATTAAGAATTAAAAAGTACTGAAAATCTCAGACAGAAAAGCTTTCTTAGTTTGGGAATGGAAAGGAGGAGAGGAAACTCTAATGTGTGTGTTTATACACATTTTTTTTAAACATTCATACTTCCTGTAGAGGCTCCCAAGTTAAGCAGAAAGAACCTAACAAAAAACATCCCTACAAACTGGCTCTTATGAAAAAGCTTGAGTAAGTTGCATTAAAATGACGATTTTATCACTGTCTCTGGCAAAAGCCCTTCTCACATTCACTCAGCAGACTGAATGTGACACTTTTTCTGGAGATCACTGATTCTGAATACCATTCAATCAAACATGGCAAGTTCCAAAGTCAAGGAGCCGTACTGATAATCAGGCAGCATCTCTGAGATTTAGCTCAGCTCTTTCAGCTGATCTCAATGAGAAACAAAAGCAGCCTGCCTGCTAGCAAAAACTTGAGTGAAGGAAAGATTATAGACACCAGATTTTCCCATAGGTAGAAAAGAATAGCAAGACAGGCAGTGCCATTAAGGGGAAGAAAAAACAAAACCCAACTGGTTTTTGTACCAGCTACAGCTTCAGAATAATCCCAAACATACAGAGTCAGTTACAACACAACAAAATCTGGATTATTGCAGGAAGAAGGTGGGTCACTGTGCTGTCACCACCTAAACCTTATGTAGGTGGAAGATGGGTTTTCCTCTAGTCTGGCAATCTGGAAACAAGTGGTGATCCTGAGGTACTCCGAGATTAGGATACTGTTATCAAATTCGTACAGTGTTCCACAGTAATAAGTACATATTCTCTATAATGTTTAATTCCTTGTCCAAGTGTAACTTTTATCTGTTTATGGTTACATCGTGCAGATATCTCCAGTTTTTATAGCTTTTATAAAAATGATCTTGATAGTTCTGTATACATGCTGGCAAAAGGAAGTTTTCACTTTCTGTTACTTTATTGACATTGCTGTGCTGTGCTGTTCTGGCTATGGGGTATTTCTCCCATACAAGATTTAACACAGTCTTTTTCAGGACTTTTGTTTCTTTCTATTGTTCTTGAAGTTTCTTGCACTTTTTTTCTTTGTTTCAAGTGGCCTGAATTTGGCACCAGTAGCAAGGCTCCGAACTACTTGGGAAAAGCTTCCAAGCAAGTATGAGAAACTTTTTCAAGATCTACAGGATTTGTTTGATCCATCTAGGAATATGGCAAAATATCGTAATGTCCTGAACAGCCAGAACCTACAGCCCCCCATTATCCCACTGTTTCCTGTTATCAAAAAAGACCTCACATTCCTTCATGAAGGTAATAGCAGAAGTACGTCATCTTTTACTAGCTAAGGAGAACTAACCTTTCTGCCTAATAACTGATGTTGTTAATCGTTGATCGTAGGAAATGATTCGAAAGTGGAGGGCTTGGTCAATTTTGAGAAGCTGAGAATGATTGCGAAGGAGATACGCCATGTTGGTCGCATGGCCTCTGTGAACATGGATCCTGCGTTAATGTTTCGAACGAGGTAAGTGTGGTGTAGCAGGCAGAGCTCTTCCCAGCTGAGGGAAGGCTAGGTGTCAGCAAGAGGAGCTTTTCAAGTGCCCCTTGTCGTTTTGGAGCAGTATGAGGTTTCCATTTGTTGTTAACAATTTACCAAAATTGTGCGGTGTTCCAAAACTGGAGAAATCATTACATTTTGTGTTCGTCAATATATATTAAAATGTTTTATATTATTCCATAGTTGCCAGTTCATAAAAATGAGATTCCATCAATGGGAGGGAGGGAGGGAGGGAGGGGAAGATACTGTTTTGAACACGTGTATTAGTCTGCTTGAAACGTTGATGTGTGCCAGCCTTAATGTTTTGATTTAGTAGAAGTGGTAATGTCTCTGAAACAACATCAGCTAGTGGTGTTAGAAAACGTGGAGTGAATGCTCTTTGGCTTCATGTTTGACTGGCTTATTGCATATTTTTTCTTAATTTGAGCTAGAAGAATTTGTAATATCTGACTGTATGCCCAAGTCAAGGCTCTTTTTGATGTTTGTGGGCTTCCAGAACTGCTTGTCGTAAGGTCTGGTCTTTTTCTTTCTGAGCTTGTGATCTTTCTCTGTCTCTTCTTAAACCCATGCTTTACTCTTCCTGGCTCTCACTTGCAGGAAGAAGAAATGGAGGAGTTTGGGGTAAGTGGTTGGAGACAACGCACACAGACATTCATTCTTACCTTACCATTTGCATTGTTTCCTACCTGCTGTCTTTAATTTTCTGGTGCTTTGACATTTTTTTCTTTTGTTAACCCTTTTTACTGACAATACATTTTAATCCAGGAGTGTTTTTGCTTTTGAGGTTAAAACACCAAAGTTGTAAATTATTTGTAAATGGTTGTAGATGGGAGTGAGGTGTTCTTCTCCCCCACCTCCAATTTAAATTGCCAAAGGAAGTGACTTTCAGTAAAAGAGAAATTATAGAATGGCAAGGCTGCAACAGCTGAAAATTGCTGTTAACTTCCTTATGCCTAATAAGCAAGTATCACAATCAAATACAAAAGCTAAAACTTACAGCATTGCTGAACTAACTTACTTTCGTATTGCAATTCAGCCATCATTTTTACTCTTAACAATTCAGGAACAATGCATAGCTTTCATATAGACATACATACATCTGAATGCTCATGACATTTCATCATGAACTGGCTAATCGTTTTGTTTAACAAAAAGCTGTCTTCAACCTAGCAAGTTACAAGGCAGTTCTGTTCTGTAAAACTGAGCTGTACATTTTGTATATGGTCTGATTTTAAAAGTATCTAGAGAGCTTTCAAACTGCCTTCTATATATATATTTAAATTTGAACCTCAGCTATAGTCTTCTGTCAGCATTGCCTTACTGCATGAGCTTTTCCTAATGCTCCAACCTCCTCAGTAGCTGGCTTACGTGAGAGAGCTAGCTTGAATGCTTTTCTAGATGTGTGAAATGATTTTGCCTAGTTGGGCCAGAATAGGTTAAAATATTTATGTAATTAAAACAGTGCCTGTAACTAAGTAAAAAGATTTCCTGACCCTCATCTTTCTATCTCTTGTAGCTGTTTGACTTACTGGAATGAGGCATGTAAGCTTTGACCGTAGACTGACACTCATGCAATCTTTTGCGCGTTTCATGTTTATCAAGTGACACCGTGTTGGGCTAAGTCATACTTTTCCCCTCTTTCCTTCCCCCTCCTGTCCCCGCTTCGCTCCAGGTCTCTCAGCCAGGGCAGTGCCAATGCAGCCGTGCTGGACGTCGCGCAAACGGGGGGTCATAAAAAGCGGGTCCGTCGCAGCTCCTTCCTTAATGCAAAAAAGCTGTATGAAGATGCTCAGATGGCACGGAAAGTCAAGCAGTATCTCTCAAACTTGGATCTGGAAATGGATGAAGAGAGTCTCCAGACGCTGTCTCTGCAGTGCGAGCCAGCCACCAACACACGTGAGCATTGTGATTTGCCATGGATTTCAAGGAAACTGTTAAATTTACCTCAGTTTCTTCTCCAAGGAAGTAATTGGGAGCAGTAACTAGACAATGAGGTGGAAAATGAGGTGTCTGGTCGTTTCCAATTACTGAACATTTGTGAATCTTAAGGAAATCATCTTGCAGATTAACAATATAGAGATATAGCATTTATATAGGAGATAAGGCTTTCAGGTGGTGTCATGCTGAAGTGCACAAGGGTTCTTCAGATTTGTCTGTAGAAAGGGTAGGGAGGAGCCAAAAGTTTCTGCCCAGTTCTGATGTATTCAGGCTAGTGGTGTGAATAAGGTTGGGCATCCTGGATATCTTGGCCTTGAGAGAGGGCAAAACGGATTTCCTTACATCCAGGTGTTTCAGAGACTCTTGGAGGGCTGCATCTGGCTGCAGCAGAGGGGGACTTCATGCTGGATATCAGTTTCATTTTGATTGAGGGAATGCTGTATCTTATGCCCTTCTCTTCCTTCAGGGTAGCAAAAATAGTAATTATATATCCATTCTAAGCCAGCTGTAGTCCTTGCGATAGCCCAGTGTAACTTCTGGTGATGTTTTTGATAACTATAGCAATAGTCATTTATGAGAGTTTTATTTTGGGAAAGTGAGTAAACGTTCTTTGATAATGTACGTATTTTAAATGGAGGTAAATCTCCCCTCTTCAGCTTTTCTCTCTAAAGGTATCCTACTACATTAATTGTACAAGTATTTGAGAGCCTTTTCATTATTAATTGGAGGGCTTCGCACTACTCGGCTTAAAACTCCCACAGTGTTTTTAGCTCATAGTCATTCTGTATTTTCTCCCATTTCTTGCGAAGTGCCAAAGAATACAGGAGACAAGCGATCTGGAAAATCTGAAACGTCACCGGTGGCTCCCCGGGCAGGCATCCAGCAGAAAGTGCAGCAGCAGCAGCAGCAACATAAAGTAAACCAAGCACTGCAAGTCCCTGCCGTATCTCTTTATCCCTCTCGCAAGAAAGTGCCAGTCAAAGACCTCCCACCGTTCGGTGAGTGGAACAGTGAAGCATTTGCTTTAATGCTCTGAAGTTTGTTTGCTTATGTCAGGGAGACATTTGTAAGCAAACAAGATTCAGACATTTATTTCTGGCAGTGTTACATGCAGGTTGTGCCAGTTCGTGCAGGGTCTATGCGTAATTCCCTTCTCTAGAGATGGAAGGAAAGAAATCTAGGGAAGCAACCCATCAGTTTAATCGGTGTCAGTATTTACCTGTTACCAGCAGCTGGACAGAGTGAATGTTTCGGACTGTCTGCCCTGGGATCTTGGCTTAACTTTTCCAAAGGGATTAGTGACTTGGAGTTTTTGAGTGACCCTTCTGAGATCCCTCAGAAGTTTTGGCATTTTTTCAAAAGTTGAATATTTAATGGAAAATTCAGGCCTGCTCAAGCTGGTAGTCCCGTTAGAAATGTAGGCCTGAAGTTTCGTGCTGAGAATTGTTCCTTTGCCTTCTGCTCCCTAGTGCTTTTTTATAGTTGTTATTCAGTCGTTGCTGCCTGCGTGTCGCCCAGAAAGATACCGGACTGTAGGAATTTCTTCTAATCTGATTTCCAAATCTGTGTCCCAGCATGTGTACATAACATATATGCATTATTAAAGGACTTCTTACTTAGATCACTTTGAAGTACGGTAATATTCCTGTGTAGCATCACTGGCCTTTCCTGCTGCATGATGGTAATTTCTGCTTAATTCTGATTTCACTTTTCATTAGTTTTACTGATGCACTGCTTAGGCTCCTAGTGAGACATTAGAAGAAGCAAAATGAGCAAGAAACAATTCACTATTCATCTAGTTCTTGGTGATTTTACCATTAAATTTTAATCTTAAAAGGGCTATGAAGTGCCATAGACTGCACTTTTGCTCGTGGTGGGAAATTTTCTGAAAGCTGACAAGGTTATGTTGATGAAGCAGCTGTAGATTATTGATAGCAGCATTGTGATCCAACAGAGCAAAATTCTGCAGAATGCTGGAAAATAACCTCTGCCACAAACACTTGCAAAACCATCAGAGAAGCTTCGTCTTCACTTGTAAGACTGTCCCAGGGCGGATTTTGGAGGGGAGGGGAAGAGAAAGATGGATAAACATTGCCTGAGAAAAACAATTCTTGATGCCCTAGATCTTAACATCATGCATCATCTTCAGGATGTTGTTACTCTTTGGTTGCCGAAAATAAGCCAGTGCAGAGATAGTTCTCAAAAATGAAAGAGAGAAAGGCAGCTGCAGGCTGGCCTTGTTTTGTAAGCCTAATCTTATTTGCCTTCTTTGCAGCTTCCTTTGACCCTCTAGGCTACTCTGAATAGGATAGAAACGGGAGAGCAGTTTCAGTTCTTACTGTATAAACCTTTGCTAACCAGTGAGATTTGTGTGTGCTTGTATTCAACATAATTCTAGTTCAGGTTTTTCGGTAACCGTTGCTATGCATATTCTTCATTTGTATATTGTATAGGCAGTATTCTGCAACACCAAATCTGCATTGTGTTTTCTGTGACAGAGTATTTATTTTAGCTGGCAGAAATGAAAGAACGGCCTCAGTCATCTGCAGAAATAAAGCGCTACATTTTAAACCTGAGTAGGTTTAAACTTTTGGCTTCGTTTAAGCTGATGTCAGAAACCCACAAATATACAGGGAAAAAAATAATTTCCTGTATATTTGTGGGTTTCTGACATCAGCTTATGGTGTCTGCTCTATAAATGCATTGTGAAGCAGAAAGATGTATTTACGCTGGACTTTAAATCTGCCTACATTAATTCTTGTTTAAAGGCATTAACTCCCCGCAAGCTTTAAAGAAAATTCTTTCATTATCTGAAGAAGGAAGTTTGGACCGTCACAAGAAACAGTCTGAAGACACAATATCAAGTGCATCTTCACAGCTGTCTTCTCCTCCCACTTCACCACAGAGCTCTCCAAGGAAAGGTATTAGATGTGCAATATTTCCCATCCTGTCTCCTGAAGCTCATAGACTTCAGAAACTTCTGAGAGAGAATTTTGACACTTGGGTTAAATTAGTGGTGCTCCTGTTTTTGTCACACATGGTCAGGAAGAGGGCAGGAAGTGTAGTGCACAGTGGGGATACCTGAAAGGACACCTGGGAACCTGATTTCAGGGATACCTGGAAGCCTTCTGGTCAGCAAAAGCCAGGAAAACTAGCCTGAACTGGTACAGGATTTGATTCAGGAGGTCACTCTCATTGCAGCTGCTGCTGCCAAAAATATTCCCATCGTCAGCGCTTCCTGCCGGTGGAAGGACGTGCAGATTGCCCGTTACAGTATGTGTCCACCACTGAGCACGCCAGCCTCTGAGAGGAGTTATTTGCTGTGCCACGCAACTGGATGGGCAGTGACCTGTGTGTGACAGGCAGGCTTAAAGTATTTGGGATTCAAATCGCTGATACACAACATTTTACTAGAAGCCTAATTAACTATTCAAGCAATGTTTATGGATATTTGAGGAATGGTATTACAGATTGGCGCTTTCTTGACGGAGTTAAATTTTAAATGATTTTGTAGAGTTGTTTTTTTTAAAGTGAATTTAGGACTTTGAAGGGATTTTAACCTGTCTTTTTGTACTTGTTCTGGTTATGAATTGACAAAACAGAATGGGGGCATTTTCCTGTAGTTTAAACAAAAAAAAAAAAGTCCCCTTGGAAGTATGATAGCCCATTTTAATGCAGATAACTTCTAAGT
>Ga0065711_1004876_pt1 | contig 22094 bp, 20 predicted proteins | sample Hoacrofraction12_FD_59098 | JGI IMG/M metagenome (GOLD analysis project Ga0065711, IMG submission 59098) | Hoatzin crop microbial communities from Cojedes, Venezuela - Epithelial fraction 12 v2 (version 2) | ecosystem: Host-associated > Birds > Digestive system > Esophagus > Crop | place... | reverse complement strand
ACAAAAGTATTGCAGAACGTATTTCTTATATGGCAAAAGCCGTTATTGCTGATTTTCACAAAAACAGAATCCATCCGGATGACTTCGAGAAGCTAAAGAAAGAAGTGGCGGAGTTGAAGGAGTTGTCGCAGTCGGGCGTGAAGATCGCCCAGCGTATTGACAAAAGGCGTGAGGAGCAGGACAGTCGAGTGAAAATACCACTTTTGCTGTTCTACTGCCTGACAACAACCTTCGTGTTCCTGATACTGTTCTTCGGGCTTTGTATATGGGCGAACATCGAGGTTATTCACAACGAAAAACTATCATACTGCCTATATGTGATAGGCGGAATGATAGTGTTCGTGAACGCCTTGTTTATTGGCGTTTATCGTTGGTTGAAGAAAATATAATCTGAAAAGAAAATCCAGTTGATTCGCAATACAAACCAACTGGATTCTTCCTTTCTACGATATTTATTTGAAACGAAGCATGTCTTTAGATAAGACTTTCTGTGTTCCGTCTGTGTAGGTTAGGATTACTTTTGTTATGTTCATTTGTGAAGCATCTCCCGCTACATAATATGAAGAATAATCCCAATCCCAACTTGCCGATTCAAGTTCCTCTAATGGTCCCGTTCCCTTAAAGTGTCCGGTCTTACGGACATCGTTCACGTCATTGGTCACTCTCCAATATACGTCAATATATTTGATAGTCTTTTTATTTAAATTGGTATATGAGAAATTGAAAGAAATACTTGAGTACTCGTTATTCCATCCCCAATCATTGAAAAAACCGTAAGGGGCAACTTTTTTCAACTCACTCACATACTCTACAAGATTTTGGTTGTTTATGTATTTAACAAAATCCAAACTATAATCCGTATCTTTTCTCAAACTATCCCCATAGGCTTCAATATGCTTTATGTATTTAGGATGTTTCTTAATATCTTCAGGAACTTTCGCAACATGAATTTTGTGCAAAGAGACCCCTAAAATGTTTTCTTCAATGGTCATGTAGAACACGGTATCATTTTGGAGCGCAAACGCAAATATTGAATCTTTGTATTCTCCTTTTTCGCAGATTTCGCATTGTAATCTGCCATCGATAGGAAGAAGTCTCCAATTATGTGCTTGCCTGTAAGAAGAAAGTTCTTTGTTCTTTTTCTCGTTCTTGATTGAATCTTCCCTTGCTTGACGGATAGAGTCCTCTCTTGCTTTTGCGATAGAATCTTGGATGAAAATTCTCCGTTTCTCATTGAGCTTGTTGATTCTTATTTCAAGATTATCCGAGACTTTTTTGATAGCATTCTCCAAATCTTTCCCCTTCAGTTGTGGCACACTCTTACTTTTCTTAAAGATTTTTGCGTATTCGTCATTTAGTGTGACAACACAATTTGCATTGTTGGTTTCCAAATATAGTTCTTGCGCTTTTTTGTCGTAAGCATAAGTATTTATAATACCAGAAACGTTATCCATACTAACGTTTTCTGATTTATGAAAATACCCTTGACCATCTTGTTCATAAAAGACAAGTGCCCTACGAACAAGAGAATTTGAAGAATTGTAGGTCTGTGCAAAAGTCGTAATGCTTTGTATTAGCAAAAGGACTAACAATAAACGTTTCATTTTCATCTGATTTTAAGGTTTTTATATGTTATGTTTTATCTCACAAACACAAACTGGCACGCCACCTCATTGAGTTAATTCTTTTTAGGTGGTTCTACTTCTAGCATAGGGTAATCCGTTCTCTTACTCCGTCCCAATAGATCATCTATGTTCTTTATCCCCTCTACATATCTTTTCTCCTCTGGAATGTATGCAACGTTGTTTGAACCTCCAGGAAAAAAAAGAATCATGTCGATTATTAATCCATCACAGAATTCTTTTTCATACGCTTTGTCTATGATGAGTTTGAAATGCCCTAGTTCAAGCGTTTCGCCTTCAAATATAGGTTCTCTGCCTATACAAGATATCTTTAATCTGTCTAAGTCAAGAGCTGTATATGAATAACCTTCCTGGGAGGGGAATGTTATATCGCAATGTGATGAAACTTTATTTAGATAGACATTTAGTTTATAAATCTCACAGACAGAATAACCGTCATTTTGAATTTTTGCCATAAACTCATATACAGCTTTTTTCTCAGATTCCTGTACCTTATAAAGGCCACAACCTTCTATGGATAGTGGAGGATTTGTTTGCCGATTCATAACATCTCTTATCTCATAATCCTCCATTATCTCAATGGTTGCATTTCTTCTGATATGATATAAGTGGTTCGTAAGATTTTGATGAGCCGTACAACTTTTAGGGATGCTGACTACGAAGAAGCCACTTTCATCATTGTATGGTATATATTCAATTTCCACATTTTTAATATGAGGTGATATGTTAGAAGAAATGATTTGGCTTAGTTGGTCTTTCGACATTCTAGTTGTAAGAATTGGCGTAATTTTTTCTGGCACTGAATGTCCTTTTGAAATGGATTTTTCAGAGAGCCCATATATAATCATTCCGCCATTGGCATTTGCCATCGCACTAATATCTTTGGCAATGTCAGCCCTTAATCTTGTTTTGTCCTTAGCAAAGGAACCTTTATATTCCATTTCTGTAGACTCTTCAACTGCATTATCTATTAATCGTTGAATGTCGTTTAAGTCTTTTATTTCCATTCTTCTGATATTTCTTCTCCCAATATAGATTGTAAATTTTCTGCAAACTCATTTTCACGAGTACTATTGTAGAATGGAACACCTGTAATGCGATATGAATCCGTCATCCAATGCAGACAATGTTTATCGTCCCTGATTTTGATTAAGAGATCTTCTTTCCATCTGTCTTTTTCTTCCAGATGTGCGCCTTTCGGCTCAATGAAAATCTGATAAATGAGGGGGTGTGCGCCTTTCCGTTTTGCATAAAGCAAGAAGTCAGGCTCAAATGTATTGCCCTCTTCATCATAGATTTTCACTTCCTTTTCATTGCGAACAAGGTAGATGTCCTCATAATCATTTGATAAGGCTGAAACGCGTGCCGCAAACATTTCCACGAATTTTCGTTCTTCGGAAGTGCCATAGTTGGCATTAAAGGCGTACCAGTCCTTATCTGCCAAGAAGTCTATCTGACCTTTTTCGCGGTCAGGGTCATTTTTATCCTTGGCAAATGTAAGCTTTTTATCCTTAAAGACTTCATAGAAAGGCAGTGATGTGTTGGAATTAAAATCACTCACCGTATATTGTGGCGTAGTGGCTTTGAGCTCTTTCTCAATGGCTTCCAGTAACTTTTGCGTAGCCTTTAAGTAGTCCACGTTTGAGATATGGGCAACACCTTCTTTAGTCCCTTTGAATCGAACAAAGAAACCGCCGAGCAAGTTTTCATCAACTATAAATGTCTTGATGGAATCAAGTTCTTTGTAGTATTCTTTCAGATTGTCAAAATTGAAAAACTTGTTTGTCGATAAAGCATATCTAACAACGTGCATCGGCATTTCATTGATATGTATATCTATTGGCTCCGTTGCTGTTAGTTCTTGTGTGCTGTCACCAAAAGCAGCTATTTCACGACCGCTATATGATGACAATTCGTAAGTGATTCCTTGTTTTCTCGATACAAGTTCCTCCGTAGGTTTCCGTTTTCCAACACCAGCGAACCGTTTGTTTACAAAAACCCTACCATTCTTATATAGATACGTCTTTTTTGTAAATCCGGTTTCAATTTAAGTTCGACTTCGATGCGATCTTCTTCCATGATACCGTCTTTCACGAGAGCATTCTTTATTTCGCTGATATAGCGGTTGTCAAATCGTGTATGATAGAACAGCGTTTCAAGAATGCGAAGGTCGTTTTTTCGCATCTTCATCATATTTACGCTTATATTTTTCTTGCCCATCTTCAATCATAAATGGGAAATACCTTGCACCACGACCTATCAGTTGTGCTTCGCTTCTGGTTGTTTTTCCTACTTTCCCTTTGTTTGAACCGCCAGAGTTCTGACCTTCATACATACGAACGATGTCAAACAGGTTAAGCACGTCCCATCCTCGGTCAAGTTTATCAACAGCAAACACGGCACGAACAGGGTTATTTCCGTCCTCCAGAGAGTTCAAGACTAACTGCATTTTTGCCACCTCTTTTTCATCATTGGCATTCAGGCAATTCACTTCGGCGAAATGTTCTTGCGTTCGCTGCACAATATCTTCGCTGGATATTTCGTGGTTATCAAAAAATTCAAATGCCTTCCTGATGCTTTCAGCGTCAGAACCTCTTAAACTATCAATATCTGATCGGAGGAGATTTTCTATAAGTTGATGAAATTTTTTCTCGTTCTCCTTACTCTCATTGATAGTTTTCGACTTAAACAGCACCACAGGCTTCAAGTTGATTCCGTTTCTTGATGCTATTTCTTGTCGATATAAGTTCAAAACGAGGGCAACCAAAACACGTGTTTTGATGTCGCTATCCATGGCAAGAAGGTTGATTTCCTTGGAATATTTGTCAAGACGGAACTGGCGCAAATCGTAGCGAATGATGGTCTTGTCCTCATATTTCCCAGTGATGGCAGGTGTTTCGTAGTCCATTGTGGCGGAAAATCCCAGCATGATGTTATCTGGATTCCTATGCAGAATATTGGTGGTAGTGCGTTCGTATGAGTTTGCCTTTTCCGTTTCAGCACGTGTTTCAGCATTAAAGTAATCGGCTTCATCAGCAATCATGACAATCTTACGATTCTCAAAATCCTCCCACGACAAATCATTTTCAGTTGGAAATGTGGTCAGGTCGCTATGTAATTTCTGGACGGTGCAGAATTTCATATTGATGTTGTCTTCATCCGCTTCATTGAAATTCTTTACCTCACGCACTTCCACCTCACGGTTATCAAACGTAATTCTTTCGCCAAAAAGATATTTCGACGAATACGGATTCAAGAAATTGTCACGTGTTTTTTGCACAATAGTGTCTGAATTGACATAAAACAGGAAGTTTCTATAGCCCTTTTCGTATAGATACAACACCAATCCTGCCATGACAAGTGTCTTACCGCTACCAGTTGCCATGTGAAAAAACAAGTGCCAAGGGCGTTGTTGCTTCCCTTTAATTCCATTATCATAATAAAACATGAAACGGCGCAAAGCATCTTCTTGATATGGACGGAGAAGAAACTCCCTGCGGAGGTTGTTCTTGACGCTAATGGGTAATTCTATCGCATCTATGCAACCTGTAATATCATTGGCTGTTGACAATGATTTATATAGAAATTCTCCCATCGTCATTATCTTTTATAAAATGATTCTGTCAATGCACGTTCTTCATCCGTGGTTTGATACTGCGTGTCATCCATTTCTGAACGATTCACATAAAGTTGGTTCATATCCAACAAATTACAAAGCGTTTTCTTTTGCTCTTCAATAGAAAATTCTTTGAACTCTTCCATTGAGTTTTCCAACTCTTGCATCTCCACATTGAAACGGAAAAACGCTTTTTCTTTCATCTGATTCCAAATGTCGAGAAGGGCATCTGTTGTCTCAGCTTCCGCGATCTCATCTAAGAATTGTTGGTTATAGCGTTTGAGTTCAAGATAAACGAACTCACCGCCGCCTTGCCAACCAACAGATTCTGAAATGCCACCAGTATCATAATCAAGTTCATTGAATAATCCTTCCTTTGTTGTTTTCTTCTTGCCTATAACTTGTGGCATCCTTTTCAAGCATTGGATTATTTGATGGTCTATTTGTTCGATGCCGATGTACTGTCTATTCATCTTATGAGCAACCGCAGCAGTTGTTCCGCTACCCAAGAAGAAGTCAAGAACAATATCATTTTCCCGTGTGATAGCCCTTAAAAAGAATGCGACAATGGATTCTGGCTTTGAAAAGGAAAAGTCAAGCCCTAAATTGTTGATATGCGTACTTGCATCTTCGTTTGTTCCAACACCAATTGATTTTGACAGGTATTGTTCATCGATGTATTTTTCAGGAGCCATTGTTGATGCTTCTTTCCGTTGGAATCTAACTGAAAACTTATTAGTTTTTACTATGAAATAAGTTTCTTTTTCAATTTCTTCATCTAATGTTGCTTGAGACCATTTAAATTCACCTTTTAATTTAATCTCATTTTCGTTTAAATGATTTTTTACAATTACGGGAGTAACCAACTCAACGCGTTCAGGTTTCCCTGGCTCATACACACCATCTTCTATATTAAATCTAACACTTCCTTTAGGAAATAACAATTCGTGTTCAGTATTCCCAGAGTTTAATAGAGGTGCATCTCCATTGTCACTTTCTTTACCAACAAACTCTCTCGAAGTATCTTTTGCTTTTTCAAAACAAAAGATATATTCAACTGAAGAACGGGACTTCTTGGATAAGGAATCAGGATTGTCCGTATTTTTCCAAATAAAAGTTTCCACGAAATTTTCTTTGCCGAAAATCTCTTCCATTAAAACTTTCATCCAGTGCATTCCATCTTCACCAATATGTACAAGAATTGCACCGTCTTTAGACAACAAGTCTTTGGCTATCTTTAGACGGTCTTTCATAAAGACTAACCATGTACTTAACTTGAAGTTTGAGTTGTATGTAAAAGTATCTCCAGCCTTGTTTTTAGTAAAATAATATGGGGGGTCAATATATATCAACTTCACTTTCCCTGCAAACTCCTTCTTAATAGAATGGAGTGCGAGCAAATTATTTCCTTTGATAATCAGATTGTCTGTAATTGTATCAGCAGACAAACCACGCTTTTTGTTTACTTCTTCATCTCGATTGAGTGAAGTGCAAACTGTCTCGCCATCTGTAGTATAGCGCCGTCCATCGGTCAGAACCTTTGGCGCAAGCAACTGTGTTATTTCATCCTGTGCAAGCGTTTCATTGAAGAAAATCTCCTTACGTTTTACATCTTCTTTTGATTGTCCGCCTTCCAGCACACAATCCTTGTAAGGAAATATCAGTTCAACATCGCCATATTGCATCAGTTGTTTGTCGCCGATGGCAATACCAATCTTGTTAGCATAGCAAGTGTAGCTGTCATTGAGATATGTTTTCTGTTCCAAGAACCGCAGAAACATATCCAACTTGAAAACTTCCGTACCGTTTACATCCACGAAAAACTTATCCTTCAATACGTCATCAGCCAGCAGTATGCTGATAACTTTGGGCGAATAGGCGCGAGCCATGTCAGACACAACCCACTTCTTCAATTCGCCATTATCATCAATGAAGTCGTTTTCTTTCTTTAGTTGGTTGAGTAGCAGGGTATATAATTCGCTACCTTGATAACCTGTCGTATTCATCTTGTTATTATTTAGTCGTTAATATTGAAACATGTTGCGAATGCCACCATGTCAAAATCCAATTTTGAAATATTGTGCAAAGCCCATTTGACGTATTCGGGATCGTCTTTTATCACGTCCTTATAAGTCCTCCCTTTGTATTTCCCAAATGTGATGACATCTTCTGGCGTTGTTTTAGGAAAAACACGGCCAATTTCTTTTTCAAAAGATTCCTTCGCATTTTGGCTTTTGGGGTCGATGCCCGTTAGTGCCGCAAAGTCAATGCGGAAGTAACGGTCTGATTCCGCAAGCCAACAAACATATTGAGGATCGCTTTCGTAAATTTCAGCAAGTGTTTTCCCTTTATGTTTACCAAATGGAACAACAAAATCGGGTTCGTGGAGTGGAAATACTTCGTTCATATCCACTCCTGGGATGTCTATCAGTACCCACTCACCGCATCCGGCACAGGGGACTGTGCCCTTTTCGTAATTTTGCATGTATTCGTTATTGTCATCCCTGACACCATCAATCATGCAATAACCATAGGCTGTGCCGTATATCTTATTACGGACTTCAATTCGCTCAACCATGAAAGTTCTACCTTCTTGGCTATAGCGATAATTCTCATCAATAGACCCCTTCAATCCTCTCGGAGAACGNTTAACCTGAAAGGGCAATCGCTTCCCGATATTGAAGTATATCTGAAAGACATTATCTCTTGGATACATGGCTTTGTAGTCTCGAAAAAAACTCCACACACTTCCTTTTGCAGGCGACCAAGCCTTTGTTAGGAAGAGGCGGAGTTTCTATATTTTGTGACGATATTCGTCTGATGGTCTTTGCAAAAGTACTTGCGTACTAACGGCCACAAAGATACAAAAATATTTTGATTGTCAGTCGTTTTCATTCGGAAAATAGCTTATTTTCATCATATTCTTTCAAAGAATACTCAAAATTACCTTAAAACTTCGCCCACACCAGAACAGAGCTGAACAGTTGCCCGATTAAGTTCTGCGAACACAATCTGGCAAGGGCAAACGGCAACACACTCGCTGATGGTGCTGACTGATGTTCCATCGGTCTTTCCATCATCAAGCAAGTTGCCCTTAATGTTTGCCTGTCTGTTCAACTCCTGTTCTTCCCAACCCTTTCAGAGAATAACAACCACCGTTTTCTGTCAAAAACAGCCGTTGTTCATCATTATAGGATGTTTCAAAAATGTCGCATTTCGCTGATATACAGCGGACTTCGCAAATTTCTACTTCAATTTTGTTCCCATGTTGAGACCGCCAGAGCGATTTTTCTTCCCTTCCCTCCATTCGTCATTTCACTGATGCAGATTTTCCGATGTGAATAAAAATGTGATTTGAGGGCAGAGGTATGTATTAGGGATGTTCGGTTGAGGGCGAACGCTCCTGATGGGCGCATCTATCATTTTGAAGAACGATGTACAAATGATTAAACTTCTCCAGAGGTCATGATGTCGAAAAATGCGCGTTAAAAAGTATTCATTCGCTGTTAATAAACCTTTCGTGGATTTTGCCGATTTTGGGACACCTAAAATTCGTTTTATTAAACCTTTACTTTAAGTCAAATCAAGCAGAATTTTTGGGAACAAAGTGGTTTGGAGCAGTAAGTATGTAATTTTGAAAGTGTTGAAAATCAATGCTTTATAAGCATCAGGGAACTCATATCGCAGTGTAGTCCGCACCGATCATCACCAACTCCAGCTGATAGTGATGCCACAAGGCGAAAGCACCGGCGGCGAAACCCGTCTCGGTGTACTCCCCGTAGCCCGTTTGCAGTGTGGGCAACATGTTTCCGGTTTTCTGGCTGATAGTCACGTTTTGTGCCTGGGCCGGCAACAATGCCACCCAAACGAGTGCCACGAGCGCACTCAGCTTGAAAATCTTTTGCATTCTTGTTGTATAAATTTTCCTATTGTTCATGTCTGTTCTTTCCTTTTTCCTGTCGGTGGCCGCTCTGTTTCCCGTGCCGGCTCGTTGGTGGCCGCTTGGCTGTCCGGCGGGTTTCCTTCAGGCGCTCTTTCTTGTCTGCAGCGCCGGCACTCCGTGGTGTGGGGCCGCGCTTGATGTTCGTTGTTCGCTAATGTGTCTATGTGTGTCTATCGTTAGTTCGGCCGGCGCAACCTTCGGCTCATCGCTTGTTCCATTCCGCTTCATCAGTGCTTTGGCGGTCATCGTCTTTCGTTTCCTCACTCGTTTATTCGTTTCGGACGAAAGGAACGGCGCTTGGCGCGTGCTCCTTGTTAAGATTTCTTCACACGTTTACGCCCGCCGGCACCGTTAATTTTAGTAAACGGCACAGCGACTCCAAAGCAAAGATACAAATAATCTGTGATTTGTACAAATCTTTTTGTGTAAAAATAGCAAACACGCCCCACCCAATGCGCCGGAAACGCCCTACAAAAAAGGCTTTTTCCGCCTCTCCGCCCCTACTGTTAAATACTGTTACCCCCCCCGAAACGAATGAGAAAATCCGACATTTGTAACAAAATTTCACAAGTATCGATCCCGTTGTCCCATGGGAAATCACCATTCTCCGCCGCCCCGGAAAAATAAACAATTTTAACAACAAGAGCCCTCCTCCGCAGATATCCCGCCAAAACGCCGCCGGACAAAAAGCCTAACAATGTTGATGCCCCGCCGACCACAAGACGGATTTTCAAGAAGGGAATACTCGAAAGAGGGAAATGCGCATATACATCTATTATACATACGCGAGCGATGACTGGGCTCACTTTTATGGAAAATTAGGATACAAGGACGGGATTTCTTTTGTATATTTGCCCAAAAATTGAACGACTAATAAACACATAACCACAATGGGCAACGACACGACACAACGACTGGAGGCGCTGCGCGAGGAGATGAGACGCGAACACTTGGGGGCCTTTATTTTTCCCACGGGCGACCCGCACAGCAGCGAATATGTGCCCGACCACTGGAAGGGGCGCGAATGGATAAGCGGATTCAACGGGTCGGCCGGCACGGCTGTGGTGACCCTCCACGGCGCGGCGCTGTGGACCGACTCGCGCTATTTCCTAGCGGCCGAAGAGCAGCTGAAGAGCACCGAATATGTGCTGATGAAGCAGGGCATGGCCGGCACGCCGAGCATCGCCGCATGGATAGGCCAACAGCTGGCCAACGGCGACACCACCGAGGTGGGCATCGACGGAGGGGCCACGAGTGCGGCCCAAGTGGAACGGCTGAAGGCCGAGTTAAGAAACGAGGGCGGACTGACGCTGCGCACCAACTTTGACCCTCTGGAAAGGATATGGAACGACAGGCCTCCCCTGCCCGACGGCCCCATCGTGGTGCAGCCCGAGACGATGACCGGAAAGACGTGTGGTGAAAAGCTGGCCGACATCAGGAAAGCGCTACGCACAAAGCATGCTGACGGGATGCTCGCGGCCGCACTCGACGATATTGCTTGGACGCTCAATCTGAGAGGAAGCGACGTGCATTGCTGTCCCGTGTTTCTCGCCTATCTGCTCATCAGCACGCAGAAAGCGACACTTTTCACCGACCGGCGCAAACTGACGCCGCAAGTGGAGCAATATCTGAAAGCCGAGGGCGTGGACATCGACGACTATGACCATGTGGCGAAGGGACTGAAAGACTATTTTGAATACAACATACTGATGGATGCCGAAGAGGTGAACTACACACTCTTCGGGCAGGCCACCTGCGCCGTGGTGAGGGAGGCATCACCCATCCCTTTCTTAAAGGCGGTGAAGACCGACGCCGAGATTGAAGGTTTTCACCGCGCCATGATTCGCGACGGCGTGGCCATGACACGGTTTCTGATGTGGCTGAAACCGGCCGTGGAACGCGGAAACGAGACGGAGCTCTCGGCGAGCGAGAAGTTGAGGAGTCTGCGCGCCGCACAACCGCTGTTTTGCGACATTTCGTTTGACACCATCGCGGCCTATGAGGCGCACGGCGCCATCGTGCACTACGAACCCACCGAAGAGAGCAATGTGCCATTGAAACCCAAGGGATTGCTGCTGGTGGACAGCGGCGCCCACTATCAAGACGGCACCACCGACATCACACGCACCATAGCGCTGGGCGATGTGACGGAGGAGCAGCGGCGCGCCTATACGGCTGTACTGAAGGCTCATCTGCAGTTGCAAAACCTAGTGTTTCCGGAAGGTGTCTCTGGCACACAGATAGACGCCATCGCCCGCCGCGAATTGTGGCGCGAGGGGTGGCAGTATTATCATGGCACGGGGCACGGCGTGGGAAGTAATCTGAACGTACACGAAGGGCCTCACCAGATCAGAATGGAATGGCGACCGGCACCGCTGCTGGCCGGCATGACCGTGACCGACGAGCCCGGGGTGTATCTGGCGGGACGATTTGGCGTGAGAACGGAAAACGTGTTGCTCATGGTGCGCCATAGTGAAACCGAGTTTGGCACGTTTCTGGCCTTCGAACCGCTCACGCTCTGCCCCATCGACACCACGCCCATCGTTGTGGAGATGCTCACCGACGAGGAAATCACGTGGCTGAACAACTATCATGCCATGGTGTATGAAAAACTCGCTCCCCATCTGAACGATGAAGAACGAGTATGGTTGCGCGAAAATACGCGGAACGTGGAACGATGAAATAGCGTTTATTCCACGCCGCGCATCATCTTCTTGATCAACGGACAGAGGCAGAACAGCAAGATGGCTGCCACGCCCGACATGATGGCGAAGAGGAGGAAAAACTGGTCTAACGTTGCGATTTGAATGCCGAGGAACGACTTGGCGGGCTGGCCATCCACCGGAAGGAGCGTGGCAAGATTGCCGGCCAAGATGTTGGAAGCGGCATTGCTCATGAACCATACACCCATCAACAGACTGGCCAAATGGGCGGGCGACAACTTGTTGACCATCGACAACCCGATTGGCGACAGGGAGAGCTCGCCCAACGTGTGGATGAAATAGAGGGCCAACAGCCAGAACATCGACACTTTGACACCGGGCTCCAAGCCCTTGGTGGCAAAGGCAATGACGAAATAGCCAATGGAAAGGAGCGACAAGCCGATGGCCTGCTTGACCGGAGATGCGGGCTCCTTGCCACGTTTGCCGAGAAAGTCCCACAACGAGGCCATCACCGGAGCGAAGAGCACCACTACAATCGGGTTGATGGATTGGAACCACGTGGTTTTGAACTCGAAGTCGCCCAGCTGGCGATCCACTTGCTTGTCGGCGAAAATCGTCAGTGAAGAACCGGCCTGTTCAAAGGCACTCCAGAAGAAAATCACAAAGACAGCAATGATGTAGATCACGCCAATGCGACATTTCTCCGTGGTGGTCAGCGTGCGATCCGTGATGATGAATACCGGCAACGAAATGGAGATGGCATAGATGGCGGCTGAAATGTAGTCGTTGAACGACTCACTGCCTGCCGCAAAGAGCACAAAGAGCACGATGGCGCCAATCAAACAGCCCCACAGACGCAACGGAGAATTCTTACGAGCACGACGGGCGGCTTCTTCGGCATCGGCTTCAGCCTCTTTGGCATCCTTTTCGGCCAACAAGGCCGACTTGGCGGGAGGAAGGCCTATGCCCAAGCCCTCGGGCGTCACGAGATATTTGTCTTTCAGCAACGTGAAGACGACCACCGAAATGATCATAGCGATGCAGGCGCAAAGGAAGCCCCACTTGAAGGGAGCCAGATTGTTCCAAGAACCTTCGCCCAACGTGCCGCAGATGAAGGGTGCGATGAAGGCGCCCACATTGATGCCCATATAGAAAATGGTGAAGGCGGCGTCTTTGCGGTGGTCTGTGGGTTCATAGAGGTCGCCCACCATCGTGGAAATGTTCGGCTTGAAGAAGCCATTGCCCATGATGAGGAAGGTCAAACCCAAGAATAGGAAGACCAACGAGGTGGTGTTATCAACGTTGGCATCGATGGCGCCACCTTCAGAGAAGATGGACTGCTGCACGAAACAGGCACTGAGGAACATGAAGAATTGACCTGCGGTCATCATCAAACCGCCCGCAATGATGCTGCGACGGTTGCCCCAATAACGATCGGAGATGTAACCGCCCAGCAACGGGGTGAGATACACAAGACCAGTATAACTGCCGTAAATCTGGGAAGACATGGCGCTGTCGAAGAAGGCAGCAACGAGATAGAGCACGAACAAGGCACGCATGCCGTAGTAGCTGAAACGTTCGGCCATCTCTGTTGCGAACAAAAGATATAAACCTTTGGGATGTTTCATGTTGTTCTTTTTTATTACTTATATGTTTGATTTTTGTGATTTCGATTTTATCAAACGGGACGGGCGGGCAATGCCTGCGCACGACTTTTCTTTAGCGTTGCCCTGCGCACCTCGAAAGTGGCGCCCAACTCGCGAATCTTCGCAACGGCCCACCCGTCTTCCACTGTGCAGGGATACTCTTTGTTACCGGCAGCAATGCAGAGATTGACAGAGTCGGCGGATGTCGCATTGTTGAGACGAATCCTCAGCTCGGCATCTTGAAAGAGTGGCGTGCTTTGCGTGGCAAAGGTGTAAGCATCGCTAAGCGCCCCCGGGCGATGGTGCACCGAAGGATGGATTTCGGTGTCTGACGGAAGCATATGGCGTCGAAGAGTGAGCTGCACACCGGGCAGTTGCACATGATTCACACGATCCCACTTCAACAAGTGAGATGGATCTTTGGGGAAGGCGGCGGGAATGTCGCAACGCTTGCCCATCACATGGAAGTCGTAGTGTGCTGTGTTGCCATACGCATCGGTGAGAGTATATATAATATGGTATAGTTTTTCTTGATCGAAAAGATAGAGACCGCGACGGTTGTTGGTCTTGAGGATGGGTAATTGACAGCCGGGTTCGCTAAACGATTTCATATACCACACGTTGTTACGACGCCAATGAGCATAATCGCCCCACGCATTCACCTGTCGGTTCATTTGTGCTGGGATGCTATCCACATCACTCTCGAACACGACTTCGCCATCAATCGTGAGACGCGTGTATCGGATGCCATAATGATGATAGGTCTCTTTCATGTAGTCGTTGGCCCATAAGCCGAAGCCCACTTCGCCCCATGCTGTGAACTCGCGTTGCAGAGAGTGAGAACCGAAATTGAAATTCTGCTGCCTTGTGCTGCCATTGAACACGCCCTTCCCTTCCTGCGGGTAGGCCATAAAAGCGTGGGCCATGGGTGGCGTTTTGTCGGAAAGGATGTGCCCCATGAGCGACAGCGGGTCGCGCATTGCCCAAGTCTGCGTATCGTGGATTTCGAGATGCAGATGAGGAGCCACCGAACTGCCCGTGTTGCCACTGACAGCCACGAGTTGGCCACAGCTCACGGGCATCTCATTGGGACGCAAATAGATGTCTGCCGGATCGGGTGCCGGATTGTGCCATTCATCGATGCGATCGGTCTGCCCGTGCTTTTGGCGATAGCGCGAAATGCGAACACGAAGCACCGGCGGGAAGTCTTTCAGGTGACAATACACCGAACTGTGTCCATCGGGATGGGTGATATAGATGGCATTGCCAAAGCCATAGAGACCGATGGTGACGCGCGAAACGTAGCCATCGGCCACAGCAAAGAGTGGTCGCCCCACCGACATGCCCGTGCGGATGTCGATGCCGCCGTGGAAATGATGCGGGCGGGGCTCACCAAAATTGCCCGCCAACGTGACGTGATCATCGTGGACGGGCGATGTGTATTGCAATAGGGATGCTATCAGGAGTGTTATCAGCATGCCTTAAAACTCATGTCGAGGCCTTTCACCGAATGGGTGAGCGCTCCAACGGAAACGTAGTCAACGCCTTGTTCAGCGTAGTCGCGGATGGTGTCGTAGGTGATACCTCCCGATGATTCGGTTTCATATCGGCCGGCAATGATGTCAACAGCTTTCTTCGTGTCGGGCACGGAGAAGTTGTCGAGCATGATGCGGTCCACGCCTCCACGATCGAGCACTTGTTGCAACTCATCGAACGAACGCACCTCAATTTCAATCTTCAGATGGAGTTCTTTCTCTTCAAGATAAGCGTGGCAGCGATCGATGGCATTGCGTATGCCGCCGGCAAAATCCACATGATTGTCTTTCAAGAGAATCATATCAAACAATCCGATGCGATGGTTCACGCCGCCGCCAATCTTCACGGCTTGTTTTTCGAGAATGCGCATGCCGGGGGTGGTCTTACGCGTGTCGAGCACGCGAGTCTTCGTACCCTCAAGGCGAGCCACATAGCGAGCTGTCATGGTAGCAATGCCGCTCATGCGTTGCATGATGTTGAGCATGAGACGCTCGGTCTGGAGCAACGAACGCACACGACCGGTTACCAACATGGCCACATCGCCGGGCTTCACACGAGCGCCATCATTGATGAGCACCTCCACCTGCATATCGGGATCGAAGCGATGGAACACGCGTTTCGCCACTTCCACACCGGCCAACACGCCTTCCTCCTTGATGAGCAGGCGACTCTTGCCCATGGCGTCTTCAGGGATACAACACAAGGTGGTATGGTCGCCGTCGCCAATATCCTCAGCGAAAGCCAGATCGATCAAGCGATCTTCCAATTCTTCTACGCTCAGCATATCTCGTGTTGTTTTTTATTTCAAATTATAGCTGTCTTTGAACAGATTGATGCCAATGCCTATGCGCAGGCCGATGGTGCTATAATCCGAGTGCTTCTTAAACGACTGATCGTAATAGATTGCAGGTTCGATGGTTACAGTTCGATTAATGAAGAAGGCATAACCCACTTCCACACCCGGCATGAAGTCGTCATAGCTCGAAGCGTGCACATACTTGGCGTTTAAGCCCAAATAGATGCCGTTCTGGACGATGTAGTAGCGCCCGCCTACACCGGCCACGAAATTATCGTCAACGCCATCGGCGCCATAGTGCTGATAGCCCACTTGACCATATCCCATGATATTATCCCAGAAGAAGTAACCAGCCTTGGCTTCCACACCGAAATGAAATTTAGTGTTGCCGCTATAACTGAGGTCAAGTCCGGTGAGTGATGCGCCCAAATAGGCTTTACCTTGTTCGAATTGTGCGTTGGCGCCAAGAGTCATGGCAAGTGCAAGGATTGCAAGAATTGTCTTTTTCATACGATTGAGTATTATGGGAGTTGAAAATCGGTTATCTATTTATTTGATGCTCGTCATGTATTTGCGATACCACAACACGAACCAAGTGATGGCCACGATGAGCGAAACGAAGGCCACGACGTAGCCCACGCTCATCGGTGCTCCGAAGGCATTGCCCGACACCGCAAGAAACGTGCTGCACACCACCGTCATAAACAGCGCCGGCAACAAGGTTATCCAGAAGGCCTTTTTCTGTTGCACGAGATAAACGGTGATGGTCCAGAGAGTAAACACAGAAAGCGTTTGGTTGGCCCATCCGAAGTAGTTCCATATCGTGTTGAAGCCATTGGGATCACTGATATTGAAGAACAGCAGCGCCAATGTCACGCCGAACAATGGGACACAGATGTATAAACGCTTACGAATGGAATGTTGTTCCATCCCAAGAAACTCGGCAATGATGAGCCGGGCCGAGCGCAAAGCAGTGTCGCCACTCGTAATGGGGGCTGCCACTACGCCGAGCAGAGCTAGGATGCCGCCGGCCACGCCGAGCCACCCTTCGCAAACGGTGGTCACCACCTTGGGAGCAGCCATCAGCATATCTGTTTTTCCGGTGAGTTCTTCGCTCGCACCACCATAGAAGAAATACATCGATACGGTGGCCCATATCAAAGCTACAAGACCTTCGGTGATCATGGCGCCATAGAACATGGGGCGACCCATCTTCTCTGATTTCACGCAACGGGCCATCAGCGGACTTTGTGTGGCATGAAAACCACTGATGGCGCCACAAGCGATGGTGATAAACAAGGCGGGGAATATCGGCGTACCGTTCATTGTGGCCACTCCATCGGTGAGTTCGGGCAATGACGGCCACTTCACGAAAAGCACCACCATCAGAGCCACGGCCATAAAAAGCATGGAGATGGCAAACAACGGATAGATGCGGCCGATAATCTTGTCGATGGGCATCATCGTGGCAATGATGTAATAGATGAAGATGATGCCGCACCAAATATACACCCATGTAAGACTGCCACAAAGGTCGCCCAAGATGAGCGCAGGACTATAGACGAACACGGCTCCCACCATCATCAACAGCAGCACGGTGAACACCAGCATCACACGTTTTGTTGTGGTACCCAAGTATTTGCCAATCAGCTCGGGCAATCCAGCGCCATCGTTGCGCATGGAGAGCATCCCCGACAAATAGTCGTGCACGGCTCCGGCAAAAATGCAACCAAAGACGATCCACAGATAGGCCGCCGGACCAAACTTCGCGCCCATGATTGCACCAAAGATGGGACCCGTGCCGGCAATATTCAAAAATTGTATCATGAAAATACGCCAGCCCGGTAGCACCACATAGTCGATGCCGTCAGCCTTAGCAACGGCCGGTGTCGGGCGGTCGTCGGGACCGAAGATGCGCTCCACGAACCTGCCATACATAAAATAGCCCAGCACCAGAGCGATGAGACTGATAACAAAAGTAATCATGGTAACCAATGCGATTAAAAGTCGTGCAAAAGTACATTATTTTTTTTAATTATTCGTATCTTTGCATCGTTTTTTTTAGTTGCACCATCCAATGAGACAAATATTATCCTTCATATTGTTGGCATACGCCATAACTTCCGTCTGTGCACAGCCACGCGCCGATCGTTCTTCTCATCACGAAATCCGCGCCGTGTGGCTGGCCACCATTGGTGGCATCGACTGGCCTCGCAACTATGCACGCGATGGTGCTTCAGCTGCACGGCAGCGACGTGAACTCACCGACATGCTCGACCGACTCCAGAAGGTGGGCATCAATACCGTGCTGTTGCAAACGCGTATCCGGGGAACCGTGATTTATCCCTCTCGACTGGAGCCCTGGGATGGTTGTATGAGTGGCAGACCAGGTGTGAGTCCAGGCTACGATCCCTTGCGTTTTGCCATCGATGAATGTCATAAACGCGGCATGGAGCTCCATGCTTGGGTGGTGGCCATCCCGCTGGGGAAATGGGATGGTGCCGGATGCCGCAACATGAAGCGCACACACCCCGGGGTTGTCCGACGCATCGGACCAGACGGTTTTCTCAATCCCGAGGTGTCGCAATCGGGCGACATCATTGCCGAAGTGTGCGAAGAAATCGCACGCAACTATGACGTGGATGGCATTCATCTCGACTACATTCGATATCCCGACGGCTGGAAAATCGGTGTATCGCGGGCTGCAGGGCGTTCCTATATCACCGACATCGTGAGAAAAGTGAACCGTGCGGTGAAGGGCGTGCGACGCCAGATAAAATTAAGCTGTTCACCTGTTGGCAAATACAGCGACTTGACGCGCTACAGCAGTCGGGGTTGGAACGCCTACAATGCCGTATGCCAAGACGCTCAAGGATGGCTCCGCTCCGGACTTATGGACCAACTCTATCCCATGATGTATTTCCGCGGCAACCAATTTTTTCCTTTCGCCATAGACTGGGCCGAGCACCGCTATGGCGGTGAGGTGGCCGCAGGCCTGGGCATCTATTTTCTCGATCGCCGCGAAGGTAATTGGAAAATTGACGAGGTGAAGCGTCAACTCGCCGTGTGTCGTCAGTATGGTTTGGGGCAATGTTTCTTCCGCGCTAAGTTTTTGCTCGACAATGTGCAAGGGCTCTACGACTATCTGCGCATCTGGAATCATCAAGACCTACTCCCTGTTTCGCTCGGCGGCAGACTGCTCGACGCGCCGTCTCATGATTTTGATGGTGCCTCACCCCATTCTGCCGATATGACGCCACACCTTGGCCGTATTGACACCGCCAGACCGCCCGTCATCGCCAACGACGGATTAACGATGACGCTACCCCACAAGCCCGTCACGCTTGATGCCGACCATCTGCTCGTGGAAAGCCTCACGGGATCCATCATCGCCACCCTTCCCTATCATACTGACCGCGTGAGCATCGGGCATATTCCCGATGGCACCTACATGGTGCGCTCGCTCGGAAGAAAAGGTGTTACGCATCGTCTTGGCTTCCTCACAATTAAACGACAATCGCCATCAAACCCTTAACCACATACACATCATGATTGAAATCGGAAGTAAGGCGCCCGACATTTTGGGCACCGATGAAAATGGTAATCTCATCCGACTGAGCGATTTTGCCGGTCAGCGGCTCATTCTTTATTTCTATCCCAAGGATGCCACAAGCGGATGCACCGCCGAGGCCTGCTCACTGCGCGATGACTATCACGAATTGCGTCGCATGGGCTATGCCGTGATTGGTGTGAGCATTCAGGATGCTGCGTCTCATCGTAAGTTTATCGAAAAGAACGGATTGCCTTTCCCGCTCATTGCCGACACCGACCACACGCTCGTTGAGCAGATGGGCGTGTGGGGCGAAAAGTCGCTTTATGGTCGGAAATACATGGGCACTCTACGCACCACCTTTATTATCAATGCGGAAGGCGTTGTGGAGAAAATCTTTCGGCCCAAAGAAATCAAAACAAAAACGCACGGCCGCCAGCTGCTGGAATACATCACGTCACAAAAATAAAACATTGTTTTATCTCAAAAACACCCTTAAAAATATGACACTAGACGAAACCATTAACCGCCGACAGAGCATCCGTCTCTACGATGGCACTCCCGTTTCCCGAGAAGACATCACGACATTGGTGAAATGTGCGCAGATGGCTCCTTCATGGAAAAACTCACAGACGGCGCGCTATCATGTGGCGCTCTCGCCCGACATACTGAAACAGGCGCGTGAAAATGGACTACTGGGTCGCAACGTGCAAAAGACAGAAGGCGTGGGCGCCCTCATTGTTCAATCATTTGTGAGTCACGTGGCAGGACACGATCTCCGCGGGCTCCCCGACAACGAGTTGGGCAATGGATGGGGGTGCTACGATGCCGGTGCTCAGAGCATGCTCCTGCAACTGAAGGCAGCTGAAATGGGCCTCGATACGCTTGTCATCGGCATTCGCGATGCCGACCAACTGCGCCGTATCCTCGACATTCCAGCCAACGAAGTCATCACGGCCGCCATCGCCGTTGGACATCGTGCCGATTCCCCCAATCGACCACCACGAAAACCGGTCGAAGATATTCTCACCATTCTTTAAATCGGAGAAACATTGCCTTCTTCTCCTCCATCACGTGTATGCTATATAATAGGCACCGCTCAATCTCTCTGCCACACACATTCATCTGATTGATTTAGCCTCCTCACGCCATGAACACCTATCGAAAACCTATTCCCTCGCGGGCCCTCTTGGTCTCGTCAATACTTATTGCTGCCATCATAGGATGTGCCATATATTATGCGTTCACCGAAGGTGGGCTCGTCGTAAGAATTGTGGCCATCATAGCAGCTACGCTCATCTTGTTGCCCATCCTAAAAATGCCCATAAGGGTCTATGATGATGGCGACAACATTCGTGTCCGACAAATCGTAGGAGAAAAACTTTTCTTAAAGAATGACTATACTATCCGCCCCATTCAGGCCAAGGGCTTGTTCTCGATACGGATGTTTGCGACATCCGTGTTCGTGAATTGGGGCTTTTTGGGGACCAAGTCGCTAGGAACATTCTACGCATTATGCGTGGGCAACACTCATCTAATTTTGCTTACGAAAAAGTCTGATGAATCCAAAATCGTCATTGACGGTCCTTCGGAATAATTTGTTTGACAACAAAAAGATGTATTATTGGAATTTAACAAGCTGGAATCATGGATTTGTATGTGAAGACGTTCGATGAACTGACGAAGGATGAATTATACGCCATACTTCATCTTCGTGCAGAAATATTTGTGGTTGAACAAAACATCGTCTATCAGGATTTGGATTATAAAGACCAAACGTCACTACACGTTTTTTACAAGGACGATAGGGGCGTTCAGGCCTACTTGCGCATCATTCCGCAACCTTCTGCAGAAAATGAGGTCATCATCGGAAGGGTTGTCACAAGAAAGCATCACACTGGCCTTGGCACCATCTTATTCCGAGAGGGTATCAAGGCTGCTGAACAGCATTTTGGCGTATCGCGCATCAAGATCATGTCGCAACTGCAAGCCAAGGGCTTTTATGAGAAATTCGGATTTATTGCCACATCTGAACCCTTCATGGAAGAAGGCCTTCCTCATCTCTGCATGATATTGGATCTGAAGAATAACTAGACACGATAAGTGTTGTTTTGTGGCGATTTCACGTGTTTTCTCATCATCATCATTCCCGATGCCTCTTCATTACAATAAAGATGAGGCTTATGGCTACCAAGACATCAACGACATTCCATATAGTTCGACCTAATGCGACCTTCATAAAAGGTTGAAACAGTAGCGCCAAACCAACGAATACAATGGACAAATTCTTGTTCTTCTCCCAATAGTTATAAGCCATCATAGCGAACAAAACCATGGCTCCCCAGCGTACAAACACATAATAGCCATAGGGCATTGGAGCTAGGCAGAGCAACAACAAGACAATCAATAAATAAATCAAATACTTCATATTATTATTGGTTCTCTATTTGGGTATGTCAGTTGAACTGTGTCAAGCGCCCATTGCTTGAGTGATAACAGACAACGTGAGCCTGATTCTCTTTTGGGCAAGACTGGATGGGGCTCGAAGCCCCATCGGTCTTTCTGATAACCGCGTAACGTTTCACCGTCATCTCTTTTTGGGCGCTGCAAAGTTACATAATACTGAACCTGTCTCCAAACTTTATGGCCAATTGTTGCGCAGTCAGCCCCCAATTCGGGACGGGCATCGTCCATTTCTTGC
>Ga0065711_1004875_pt1 | contig 22094 bp, 20 predicted proteins | sample Hoacrofraction12_FD_59098 | JGI IMG/M metagenome (GOLD analysis project Ga0065711, IMG submission 59098) | Hoatzin crop microbial communities from Cojedes, Venezuela - Epithelial fraction 12 v2 (version 2) | ecosystem: Host-associated > Birds > Digestive system > Esophagus > Crop | place... | reverse complement strand
TTTTTTTTTTTTTTTTTTTTTGGCCAAAGCTATGGGTCTCAGACCCAACCTTGGGGCTCCACTGCCATGCACCTCCCTGTGGGTAAAGCAAGAGGTCTTCAACACCTTTACTTTCTCACCTATGGAAGGAGGAAAAAATAACCTCAGAAGAGCCACATGCTTCTGACAAACTACAATTACATCCATGACCAGATGTAGAGAGACCATTTCTACACCACAGACTGGTGTGGTTTTCAAACACTGCAGGTTAATGCTTAAATAGCAGCCGCTGGCTCCCAACTTCACTCCTTGTGCTGCTCTCACCCACAGAAGTCAATTCTGCTGACACTGATAATCACCATTATATTTTCTGATGGACAAGCAAGATTCTTGCCACTGGATGCTGCAAGCCTCCTCGGTGGCAAGCGCTAGGTGGGAGACATCTAGGAACGGTTTCAGTGAATAGTCACAGGGGGGAAAACCCAACCAGCTGTCCACCAAAACCTGGGATTCCCAAAGCGCTCAAAGATGCCAGTGAGCAACGCGCAGGGCACTGCTCACAACACACCAGGATGCGCTGGGACTTCCTTGAGCAGTGCTTGCAATGCACAGCAGCTTGCACTCGGAGAGCAAGGATGGAGGAGAGCAACAATTGTTTTGCAGGACACAGAGCTTAGAGCAGCTCCTTTAAACCTTGTTTGCAGACATAAGCAAGGAGCGCAGCATTAGAAAAAAGGAATTTTCAGCTGCAAAATCAAAGAGAACTGTGGAGTTAACTGAGCTAGCACCTCAGAGAGCTGGGAGATGCACCTTGGGGCTCCTCTGCCCCAAGTCAGCCCCAGCACAAGACGCCAGACACCAAAACTTCAGGCGCAGCCAGTAAGTTAGCCAGGCACATAGCTGCAATGTGCTGTGGGACCATGAGGCCACCACTCCCATAAAGGTGGCAGGACTCATCTCTGCCATGTTAAGTGAGTCTTGTCATTATTTTCTACTCTGCAGGGAAATCTAAATTGAACTTTGGCATATTGTTTTCTTGTGCTAAGCAGGAATGCTTGAATGTTAACTCCGGTCCTGACAGGCATATTTATGGAGTATTCTTTGCAAATAATCTTACCCTGACCAGTCCGAAAGGTCAGAAACATAAAAAATAATAACAACAACAATAAAAAAGCACAAGGCTGGAAAACCATCACTGCCATTGGCACAACCCCTCGACTTATTAACCGTCCTTGCAACAAGGTGAACTGCAAGGTCGTAGATTTATTTGATTGATTGAGATCAAAAGATCAGGGGGCACACAGTAAATTGTATCTTTCCATGAACACATTTTGCTTTCAAGATTTGAGCAGATAGTTGCAGGAATTGAAAACCTCAAGGGGTGGGAGGGGGAAGAAAAAAAAACACAACCATGTACAAAGGTGACTTCAGAAAGGCATCCCCTTATTTCTCTCTCAACACCATCTGCATTTCTTAGAGCTATTTGAAAGTTTCTTCCACGTTCCCACACCCCTGGGACACAACAGCTTATCTCTGCTAAACAGAAGATGATAACGAACAATAACACTAGTATAACTCCAGGGGAGACACCAGTATTTGCTGACATTAAGGATGAAAGGTAAATACTAGAGAAACCAAACAAATCCCAAAGTCCAACGAGAGGTTGAAGAATTCCCCACTGAATTTCAGGTGTCCTGTGAGACAGGACAGCTATCTCACTGTCCTTCTTAACCACACAAGGAAGATGAAGCACCTGAACCCCACTCCTCTCATGATGATGGCTCAGAGGCTGGCCTGAGCCCAGCCGCAGCTCCCAGGGTAGTGAGGAAGAAGCAAGGGAATGAAATGAGCAGCCATCTTCAGGGTGTAATTTCAAGACCCAGCTGGTGAGCTAGCATTTCTAAACACACAAAAAGCCTGCTGCGTTCGCTGTCAAGACCAGACAAAAAAACACAATGGAGAACAGGAACAGAAGAACAAGAAAAGAAAAACGAAACTCTCCACCATCTCATCATGCCTGGAAACAAAGAGGAAGAGTAATCACTTGGTCCCTGCCTGTGTCTTCCACATGATATTCGTATTTTGCTCACTGTATCTGCATCTGTAGCATTGTGTTCTCATGTCGCAACAAAGCGGATGAGACTACCCACCTGAGAGTAGCAGTAAAGCCTCTACATGGATCACAGAAGAGACCGGAACTCCCAGGAACTTGCTACAAAAGAACCAGAATTGATTCAACCACGAGTTTACACTACATGCCAAGGACTGCGGACTGAGCCTTTCCAGAAGCTTACGCTTCCCTCCAGAAGAACATCACCATTCAGGTGACAAAGACACTGAGCACCCGAGTTGATTGCTGTTGCATCAAAGCTCATCATCTGACCAGGCACCTCCTTCTGCACAGATACACTGAGCCTTGCCTTTTACCTTATCAGTTTTGAATAAGATTGTTAAGGTAAGAATTCTACATTCTCCAATTTCTAACCATCAACAGGTTAGGAAGACTCTCCAGAAATCACCTAGTCCACTTCCCACCACACAGAAGGATCAGTTTCCCTAAAAGTACATCTGATGGAGCTTTGCTAACTTGGCCTTAAACCCTTCCACAACTGAAACTTCCTAAGCTCCTCAGGCAATCCACTCCAGCGCTCAGCTACTCTTAATGCAGGAGATCACTTACTAATGTCTCATCTAAACTTCTCCTGCTGCAACTTAAGCTCGTAATTTGTCTTATTTACAGTGGGCAGATTTACAGTTTATTCCCTCTTCCACAACACATTCAGTATTTCCAAAATTTACAAGCCGAGGCACCAGTGTGGCTTGCCCTCTCTCTGCCATTCTGCTTCTGCTCAAGGAACGTTCTTAATCTTGTGTCTTTGCATGTGTATTTCCTTTCTTACCCCGAGAGAAGAGGCAGCTAGGATATCACAAGGCTGTTTCAAGTGAAGACGCTCACATCCAGAGGCTGATGCATTCAGGCACACCCAGTTATAAAGGGTTCTGAAATAAGAAAAAGAAAAGATTTATCTTTAGGATAGTAGGCAGAGGGTCCAGTAGTAAGGAAAAACCAACAACTTTGAAGTGCAGTTTCTTCCACCCCATTATTTAACATCCAAACAGATCTTCAAAAGCAACATCAGTGACTGCAGATACATCATGTGCCACCGCTCAAACTTGGCCACATTTTCTCTGACAACCGCCATAAAAGTTAGACAAATCTGTGTTCTAGGAAACAAAGTGCCCACTGACTTTGCAGAAAGTTCTGTCAAGCTATAAGCGATACTCAGCACACATCAAAATCAGATGGTTCTGACTCCAAAGCTTTATTCGCTGTGACAGAGGACAAACCTTCAAGTCGGCACCAGTGATTTTATTTACAGTGTCACTGAAATGAAGAGGGAACTCTTCTAGTCTACTCCGAGATTCAGTGCGTGTAATTACGGGATAGACCCAGAGGAGAAAAGTGAGGTCTCATGAAAGACTCAGTAACTTTTGTGTCCACAACACAGTTCCTACCTCCTGATCTTCAGGACGATCTAACCAGCAAACAGAAATCTTTCTACCTGAATCCAAGGGTTTGGTGACAACAAGGAAAGCCTAAAGAAAGGATTTAACGTGAACTGTGTTGGGAAACACAGGGAAGAGCTCTGAATAACAAAAACATCCCAAATTTCATGAAAGAGAACAAAAAACAAGGAAGAGCAGTGATAACACATTTTCCTTCATACTTTTGGAGGCTCTACGAAAGAGAGTGCCAGACAGCAGCAGTCAATTTCCCACAACAGCATCCTTCACCAGTGATCACCTTTTGGATCCCACCCAGTCTAACTCCTGTCTCCCCTTAACAGGGGCTGCTGCTAGCTCCAAAGTATCAACTGGCTTCATAACAAACAGGCATTTTCCAAGGCCACTCAATTGGCCACCTGCTGTGAAAACCAGATGCCTGTTGCACATCTAAGGATGTGCCAATGAAACAACTCAGTGTCTTCTCTCTTGCCTGCACTATCCACCCGACTATCCCTTCCACTGCTGCACTTTGTCCATCTCCAAGTTTCCACTTGGAATGTTTGGGGGTTTTTTTCTCCTTTTCAGTCCTTCTCAGCTGTCCTGGCCTTTTACTTTCCTTGATCATTTCCAACTCTTACCTATGCCAACACTTACAGCTAGACCAATGGCTGTCAGAACAAGAAGGTGACACACTCCTATTTAGCACAGATTTGATAACAGAAGTGCTGTTTGCAAGGCTAAAGAGGAATACCTGCACCAATAATGTCCTTACAGCAGCATACAGTAGCTGAGGAGACTGAACAATAAATGCCTTTCACTGAAGATGAAGAATTCCAAGTAATGTCAAAATGTATGATGGCCAGCCAGTAAAAGAGTTCAAATACTTGCCCATCTTTAAGGGTGAAAGTAGCTCCAAGGACTTCAACAAGATCATCTGCAGCATCAGACACATTATCTCCCAAAATACTACTGAGATTAGGATGTTTATCAAGGGACAGAGATACAAGGAGTGCTTCCACCGAGAAAATACACCTGTTTCTATGGCTGAATTATGACAGCTGTTGAAAACTATGGAGTAGCATTGAATGGCAGCCCAGGAAAGGGAGCCAAGAAGACAACCACATGCAATTGAAACTGCCAAGGGATTAAGTTAGGTCAAATGTAATTACAAGAACTGGAACCTGGCCAGGGTACTGGCTGGTTTAAGAAAATTAAAAGAGGTGTTCAAAAGTTCCAGAGACAGAGTCCTTCTCCTGTTAATTATTTGGTGAGTCAGTCACTGAAGTCTTAGTACTCTGGGAGGCTGTCTGAAAAGGGGGAAAAAATGAGGCATAAACTTGAAAGGCATTAGAGGCGATTAGCAAAAGCCTTTGTTCTCCACAGCAATCCTTGCTGCACTAGTGCGTGAAAGCCTTTCATGTTCATGTTGAAAAGTGGCCTTCGTTCCTTTGATACTTCTGGAAGGAAGCATTTAAATTTACAAATATCCCCCCACCAGAAGTTACAGACAATAGTCGAGGAACTTCTGCGTATTCCAGCCAGGTCCTACCTAGCTCTAAACCCATCTCTCAGGCAGGCACTGCTCCTGCTGAAGGAAGGAATACAAACAAGGACATGTGGAAGCTCACCAAGACCTGGAGCAACATCTACTCTACTTGCTAGTGGCATATGGAAGTCAGATCATGTGGAAAAGGAGGTTGCAACCATGTGGGACAGTGGCTTCCTCACCTTCATTCAAGTTTTGGAAGATGGTGAACAGGCAAGGCAGGCAATGGCAAGGAGACCAGGAAGGATGCTTCGTGGTCTGGCAGCCAAGCGCCACTTTGAAAGATTAGATCCGGTTTATGCCTCTGCCATAAACCTCCTGAGTGATAAGAGGAGAGTCACATATATCACACATATATCATTTTTTCCCAGATATTTATTGCTGTGCCTTTTCTTGCTAACTAGAGACAAAGAAAGACCACGTCCAGAAGAAACAAGAACTACCAGCCATGGATTGAGATTCTGTGTTCAATACCTAATTGAGACTTGTACTATAACCATGTACAGTGCCACAAAACATGAAGTGTTCTGAAAAAAAACATGCACAGTGTCAGTTTTGGCACCTGAAGGTAGTAGACGGCTCTGCTACCTCTGCATCTGAAAATCATCATTAGAGATACACTCATTACTGTCTTTGAAGCAGTTGGATGTGACAGTAAAAGCAGTACGGAACTGCAGATTAACCTTTTTGGGTAGCTTATTCAGTGAAATGTTCTGATGACGCACATTATATAAACCAATTTTTTGACTGATGTGAAAAAAACAGAAATATTAAATAACTATCTTCTTAGCAAGTGCCGTACACCAGGCGCACTGAGTGACACAGTTACTTCTCGAAGCAACAGCAGGTGAACACACAACCAAAGCCTCTGCCATATTGACTTTGGGCACTTTCTTTTTTTCCCCTTTTCAGAAAACAAGACAGGAAATGGCAGACATTTCACAGCACAGAGTGGTGCAATTTGTGCTAATGGCCTAAGCGAAGATGCAAACAGCAGCTCGCATCTCCTCGTGTGAAACAGTCAACAAGTTCTGGTGGGACAAGTGCTACCACGGCACACCTTGCCCCAGCCCAGCAACACCTCCTCCAACACACAGCTCCAGAATGAGCAAGGCATGAACTCGGAGCACAGGAGAAAGTCTGTGCTGTCTTGCAATGGTGTGCAAACACCAGGGGCAAGCAGCCATAGAAAAAGGTTGCAGTCTGCTGAACATGTGCGAGCTGTCGCTCTTCCAAAATGTAAAAATGTAGTTAGTCTCCCTGACAGCAGAACCACAAATGCCCCAAGTCCCTCATCCCTGGCACTCCTCTGACAAGGCAAATCACCTCCTTGGAGTCCTCAGGCACCACAGACAAGGCAGCGACACAGATTGCCTTTATTAACAGGAGCAAAACCTTGCTGCAGCTCTCCCCATTCTTCCCAAACGCCTTCCAACCAGCCTCCTCCAAAGCAGCTCCACTGCGTGAGCTGGAAATACCAGTAAAAAGAGGTTTCGATGGAAGCAGAGACCTAACATGGGAAACCAGAGCCCAACTGGTGCAAGTCAGAGAAGATTGTAAGCAACAGTATGATAATGCTTCTTAAGTTTAAAATATTCAGCAAGGTCAACATGGAGCATGTCGTTATCTCCGGGCCTGTATATGCCCCAGGCTATAGGCACCGACAGCACTATGCCGAAGGCAGCCACCTCACCCGCGGCAGAGCCACCAGCAGCTCCCGGCCCTGAGCACCCTAATTAGCAAAACGTGGAGAGGATGCTTAACAACGATGTCATCGACCTCAACAGTGGCGTGCCTCATCCCTTCTCCTCAAGTCGGGACGAAAAGCCGCGCAGCGCACCGCACTCGCCCCGCTCCCCAGTGCACGCCATCGCCAGAGACACGCGCGGGCACCATCCCACGTCAGGGGAAAGCACAGCACTGCTGTTACGCAGACCACAAAGAATATATTTTTTAGCATGACTGCACACACCGGGACAACCCACGCAGCAGAGGCTGGGGAGAGCAGGGCAGCCCGATGGCTTTCATGCCAAAGAGGGACTTGCTGCTGAGAAGACAAGGCAGCCGAGGTGGCCAGAGAGTGCAAGGGGAGGTCTCCCTGTGCCGGCAGCAGTGATTAACCGATACTGCTAATGGCCTCTAGTGCCTGAAACAAAGCACAAGCAAATGGCATGGAAAGGACTAGTGCCAAGCAGTAATAAAGACAGAGTCAGGGCTGTTGCTCAACTACGCAATTTTTTTTTGCCTAGGTTACTTGTTGTTTTAAAAAAAAAAAAGTTTCCGCATTCAGGGACATCCTGTTCACCATATTAAATTAAAGGGATGATTCAAGAGGCAACAGCTTTCAGTAGGCAGGGGAGGGGAAATCAATTTCAGGTTGCTACGGACAACTGGGCTGTCTCCTGTAAAACTAAATCAGATTCAGCTCTATGAACCTGAACACTAAACATTCCCTGAAATACAACACACACACACTCTCTAAATAACTAAATACAATAAAATACAGTCTTGTGTCATCTCCCAGCTGTTTTTTTGCTGAACTAAGGATGTGCTCAAACCTGCTAATTACTGCAAAATTCAGGACTGGAGTTTTGGCTCAGCAGTGGCTTTCTGACTGCCAGTTCAACACCAACTGCTGACTTTCAGGGGAGAAGATGATGGCCGGGTGGCATTTGGCACAATGAACAAGAGCAGAGCACAGGTCCACCTCGCTCTGCACCTTTTCACATGCTCTGGACTTCCAGTGGGATCTAAAACAACGTTCTGCTGATCCAGGCTCCTGCAGAGCTCAGCTAGCAAGGGCTAGCTCAGCTTGGGGCTTTCAAACAGGTCCTAGCTGACACTGGATGGAGGCAGCTTAACCTGCTCACGGTCCATGAACAGCCTGAATAGAAACAACATCCTCTACCTAAGCAGCTTACCTGTGGTCACAGCAGCTGGGTAGGAACCTCACATGGAGGGACCGCTGGGGACAACACAGTGGCCGTGGCCTGATGGCTGTCCTCTTCCCTTACCTTACACCAGAATTGTTTCAAACAGGTTTTAAGCACCATCCTCGCTCCCTGCAACAAGTAAAGCTGCGTGGGCACAGGGCTGCGTCACCTCCACGCCTGTGGGATGTTCTCCTCCAGCCCAGAGCAATGCACTGAGACCCCCTCTGCAAACCATGGATCCCCCAGTCCTCACCCAACCCGAGCAAAGACGACAGGGAGCATCAGCAGCCCTGGGAGCCTCACCACTCCTCTATGCTGGGTGCATTAATCCCTGCAGTCCTGGGGGGAACTGGGAGCTCACGAGAGATGTAGTAGGCATGGTGGTGATGGGTTGACAGTTGGATTTGATGATCTTAGAGGTCCTTTCCAACCTTAATGATTCTATGTTTAAGAAAGCAGAGGCACAATTTGGCAAAGATCAGAGACACCAGCCAAAAGCTGCATCAGGCTTCTTGTGAGTTGGAAGGAAATTAAATTGAGGTGTGGGAGGAGCTGACACCCCATGAAATAAGGGAATCATCTGCCCTCCATGCGTGCAAACTCCCACTGCAGCATGGCCTCCAGTGTGATGCCAGGCTGGAGCCGCATGGCTAGTTATGATCCTACAGTCCTGCTGAGCTCAGCGCCAGCCATGCAGCATCCTTCTGCATCACGGCTGGACCCAGCGGATGGACATCAGACCATGGCTGCAGCCCATTGAGAAAACGAAGGGTAAGAGCTGGATGCTGAACTCCAAAACCCTGGTCGGAGAAGCTGGAGCAGAAGAAATGAGCCACACGATTTTGTACCCTTCCCCAACAGCTGTTAAGCAACCAAATAAATCCATCTAGATCAATCTGTCCATCAAGACAAGAGGAAACATTCCTATCCCACAATACTATGAGCCTTAATTTTATGGAGCAGTTGATGTTTTTCCAATGAAACGTACCATTAAAATATAAGATTTTATTAGCAAAATCAATGATGTGTGCAGAGACAGTCCCTCATGGCTTTTAAAAAAATCTATGAATAATTATAAAAGTGATAGCAATAGAGAACATTCTGCAATTATTACAGCTGATTTACAGGATTGTCTACTAATGGTGGCCCGTACTTCTGGTAAGGCACCTTAAGGCAGTACCACAAAAAATATAAATAAAGAAAAAGCAACAGAAGCTCAGCATTCCCCTGCACTTAGAGGGTGCAAAGATGTTGCCTGCTTTGAGTTTATTGAATTACCCTTTTTTCCCCATCAACACAATAACATTCTGGAAACAAAAACACCAAAACATTTACAGAAATATTTACCAGTCATGTGTCTCTTTCTCCTTCTCCACTAGTTTCAGTGTTTTGTTGCATTAGAAAAGCAACTGGGGGAGATTTATTCCCATTTAAACCTAGCACAAATGGAATCAAGAAAGAGAGGCTGTGGCCTTTCAGCACCCACAAAACGCATGATGGTCTTTAACCATGCACACAGGTCAGGCATCTGCAGCATCTGAAAACCTTCTGCAAGCATCACCCTAACTGGGGACACAGGCGTGGAGTCCTGACACCCATCTCCCTCACCAGGCTCAACGCCTTCTCACAACGAGCAGCCATAACACCCGACCCACAGCTGGGGCTTTGCCTGAGTGCAGCTCCCCTCCAACATTTCATCCAGCACCAGCTGTGGAGCAGTGGCAGACAGGGCAGCTGCATCTCCCCATCTTCAGGAGGAAGCCAGATGCACACAAGAACCCAGCTGCAAGTCCAGCACCCCAAACCATCATAATCCTCACCTCCCACAGGACACTATGAGCATACCTAATCCTCCCAGCTTGCCAGTCTACTGTTCTCATCTGGTATCCATCATCCACACCAACACCATCGTAAAGAGCTCAGTCAAGAAATTCAGGCACTGCAAATCCGACATTTGCCAAGCTCACTGTCCAACTTGTCTGTAAGCTCTGGCTAACGTGCAAGGAGCACCATAAAGTCTCAGGTACTGCAAAGCACTCAAGAATGTGCTTATGTGAAGTAGTGCCAAAAAACAATACCTGCCATTTCTAGCCCAAATGTTTCACCATAGCTATCCATTTGCAACAGCTGAAGGTCCACCCAAGGGAAAAAATAAAGTCTCCTTACTCCACCTGGCTTTAAACAACCTCCGGATGTGTGTGGGGATGGATGAGGAAGGAGTAACATGAATGCTCAACAGATGTTTTCATTAGCATAAATTTGCCATTCATTCCTCTTCTACGATCAAACTCCTCCATTATCCTCGCTGGATAATTTACAGTGCTTGTTGCAAAGTACAGTCTCTGAGAACAGAGACAGCACACACTTGATAATGTAGAAGTTCAAAGAGCTGAGCCACGCATGACCTGCAAGCAGATTGTTGCTATTTCCTTGCATGGATAAAAGAGCTTTGCTTTCATGCAATGCTGGAACTTGTCATCATGAAACACCCTCCTATTACAACATGGCCCAGAGGAGCTACTATTTCAGGTCCTAATAACGTGCTTGGTTTTACAGGAAAGCAAGAAGGCAAGTAACATCGAACAACCCAGCTGTCAAGTAGAGAAACAGATGGGATCCTCACAAAGCTGCACAGATTGCCTTAGTCAAGTGCTGTCACAGCCCATCCTCAAGATGGGAAAGCACGGTGCAGAAGCTAGATGAAAGGAGCTTGTGAAATTAAGTAGCATCATCACCTCAATCAAGGCCCGCAAAGAGACAATAGAGAATTGCTTTCCAGGCACTCTGATCCCAAGGCAATAAAACATGACTCAAAGTTGTTAAGCTGTTTTTTCCCCTACTAGAAATGCCTTTTGGCTGAGTGACAATTGCCCAATTCTCCCACCTGCTTGGCCCCCACGAAACACAGAAAGCGTCCGCGGAAAGACACACCAGGAGGCACAGGTCGCGTCCGTGGGCTCGGAACAGCTCTCCCTCCAGAAGCGGGCGCGAGCAAGGCTGGGTGGAGACATCCCTGCTAGTGTGGCCCCAGGCACTGGCAGGCAGGCAGGCAGCACCATGATTCACTCCTCTGTGGCTTCCAGTCCATGATTTAGCTTCCAAACAACCCAGGAAACCACACCACTTGCCATGGCGGTTCAGCTCCCGTGTCGCTGAAGGAGGTGCCTTTGCATACCACGAGGCAGCAGCAAACCAGGAGAGGTGATGGGCTGGCCCAACCTTCCTCATCCAAACTCTCGAGAAGATGCTAAACTCAAGTTTACAAATCAGTGCTTCAGAAATCCAGGCCCGCCTGGAGATACCAGGGCCCATATCTAATAAATGCAGGAGCTGTACTTTGTACCTACAGTCCGAGCCGGGATTAGAGCAGCCCCTGAGTGCAGGCGGCCATTCATGCCCCTAGTTATTCAAGCAACAAAGGCTGCAAGCAGAGGGAAGGCTGAAGCCAGATTATGAATGAAGCATCAGGATCGATTCCCTTATCTACCCTCCGCCTCCGACTAACTGGAAGATGCTATTCAGGGAAAATATAATATAAAGGCGGAGGCTAATGATGAATCAGATTGATTTTTAGAACAAGAAAATAGATGTAATTGCAGGCTACCTGCTTGCAGCTTGCCAGGAGTAATAGTGAGCTTCAGGACAACCCCATCTCCTCTCCCCTTCCTCATCCCAGCTGCTTTTCCTCCTCTGTTCCCCACCAAAGAAAGAAAAAACCCTCGTAGAAAAGACAATTCAGTGTTGCCTGGAGCCAACTCAACGATGGCTTCCCTCTCCCTGATAAAAAGCACAGAGCCTGCATTAATGGATGTGCAGAGGGTCCAGTTTCTGGGGAAAACCAAATTACGAGCATGCAGCTGGGAGGAATGCATCGTATGTCTGGTATTCACGCTGCGCCCTCTTTTCCTCTTTTTTTTTTTGGCCGTATAAGGAGCTAAGCACAGTAGGCTGGGCCGGGGAATGCAGCGCTGCGTGCTCAGCGCTGTTAGACTTCCGACTTTGTTTGTCCTTACTGGAAATCCAATCAATTCATCTAGGAAAAGGGCTGGTGCCTACACCACGAAGCTCAGACATCACGCTCCTGAGATGCAGGAGAAAAAGAGGAGCAAGCTGAACTAGACCAGCCCAGCAAGTGTTCCCACAAAGATGCATGCACATGTACATATTCACAGGCAATAATTTTCTTAGTTACACCAGAAGGAAGAGGCGTGCTAACTTAAAAACTTGAGACCATTGGAGCTACAGTCCTAAAGGGTTGTTTCCCAGGTTAGCAGCACTGAACTTGTATCTGCAGAGCAAATAAAAGACAACTTGGCCTTCAGTGCATTCACGTGGGGCTGGGAGGATTACATATCCCCGGCCACAGAGAAATACATCCTCTCTAGCACACGCAGGTTATAAGCAGGAGTGCGGCATTGTGCTTCAGAGATGCATAGTGCTGATCATTTTTCCTAAAGTCCTGATGATTCTAAGTTAAAGTCTATTGCAGCAATTTCAGCAGCAGACTGGGATTTCCGTATCCAGGATGGAATTGCAATATTACAATCTAAAAAGAAAAAAAAAAAAAACAAAACCCACACCTTTTTGCCATTGCTGTTGCTTCTGTAAACAACAGACTGCTCTCATGGGCACCCAGGACTTTGCAGGAACCAAAAGGAGAAAAGAAAGACACGCTTCTCCACCACAGGCAAGAAATCCTGGATCACTAATAGCAAGGAAGAATCTGCATCAACTCCCCTTTCTCAGCCCTGTTCAGCATCAGAAGAGCATCTCTCATGTCATCCCTCAGGAGAGCGGTGACATCAACCCGAGGGATGGGGAGACAAACGTGGGATTGATCACTGTCGGAGCATGGCAAACAGCACCAGGAAAGATGGAAGCTCACAGACACGCTGCCGATGTCCGGATTGTCTCCAGTCCGGTCCTGGCTTTTCCTCCTTTACAGAACACCCGAAAAGATCTGCACAACCATCCATGCTGTTCCTTACCCTCACCTGTTACACTCAGAGGGAGACAGGGATGCTCAGAAGCACCCAGTGGAGTCACTTGAAGACACATGGCTGAAACTCAACTGGGGGAGCCAAGATTTTTAGCCTCATTAATAACAGTCTGAAATCAAAAGCAGAGCTTGTAGTACAGCTGCAAAACAAGCTACCCTGCTGCTTGCGTTAACAGCGTGGCTTTGTTATGGTCAAGGATTAAAAACTTCCAACAATTAAAGGAGGGAAAAAGGAAAAAAAAAAACAATAAAAAACCAAAAAAACCTCTAAACAACTGAAAGAACCACCACTAACAAAAATCAGTAAAATAAAAAATTCCTGTGGGCTGGAATGATTAGCAAAAAAAAATTGCATGCCATGAGGAGCAAGAGTGAATGCTTCCTTCCACGCTGCCAGCAGGCCCACCCAAGCCTCCCACCCAGTATATTTGACCCTTACCCGTGGACATCCACCAGCCACCGTCCATCCCCGTGGGACATCACCCCCCACCCCAGAGTAGGTGCTCTGCAACCACCCTGCTCCAAGCAGACAGCTTGGAAACCTTCCTCACTCCAGCTGCCTAAATGCTACGGCATTAAGCGAATAAAGGAAAAGAAAAAAAGTCTTGCAATAAATGACTAATATGCCTGGAACTTCTCAGGAGGCACCAGTCCTCGTCAAGCAGCCAGAGGAGGTAGAGAGGTGAGAGGTGGGGCGGATCAGCAGACTCACGCAGCTGCTTGCAAGAGCCCAGCAGAAGCATGCCCACGTTTCTTGGAGGTGAGCTGGTTGCCCAAGGGCTCCTAAAAGGCAATCACCCTGTGTGCCCCAGCGTCAGCCCCCAGCAGCCCTGCCGCCAACCGGCATCGGGAGCCAGCGAGAAACCTCACTCTGTCGCGTCTTGATACAATAGCTGTTGCTTTCGAGGGCTTGGTCAATAACGCTGAGATTTGAAACAACTTTCTTTTCTTTGTAAGAATTAAAGGCAATAAATTCATAAGAATCTACAGCCAAACCACCGACTAGGTGCAGGTTTAGCAAGCCCAGCCCTTCCCAAAGAGAGAGACTCCTGGACCTCCACAGGAACATCTACGAGGACCAGGGGCTATGCAGGGACCTCAAAAGCCCTGGGAGGCAGTTTGCAAAACTCCTGTGTGAGCAGGAGGGAAAATAAAAATAAACTAAAAACAGAGTCACCTCCACGCGTGCACATGAGCCAACAAACAGAATGGGAGTAGACAAAATAGACGCTCAAAGGTGTTTCTCCAGGTCTCCAAGCATGAGTGATTCTTCACACCCCAAAATCCTGAAGAGGGACAGCCCCCAGCCCAGGGAAGGGGGGAATGAGGAGCACCCCATCCTCATGCCCATGTGGACCTCCCATCATCTCAGCATGAACAGCAGGACCCACTGCTCCCCTCAGTTTCGGGGGGCACAGAGGCAGGAGGTCCATACTCAGCAGTGAAGACGACGATGTTTCACCCTTTTTTACCATTACTACCATGAAAATTGCCATGGGTTTAAGCTTGGCACCTTTCATCTCCATCAAGGTGGGATGGAAACCAATGGTAAAATTTCCAGGGAAATCATCTATGTTCACTGCAAAGCTACTGAACACCACACGCAAGGTTCACACTTGCTTTTTCTCAACAATGTTTCTCCTCTCTGCCCTCACAGGTTTGTAGTCCAGTTGTCCAGAAGCTTTGGAGTTTGGGATTTCTTTTACTTCACTATTGCTTTTGCCTTTGAACAACAAAAGAAAGCAAGCACAGTCGCACCACTGAGGGAAGGCAAAGGTTGCCTCTCAGCCAAACACAACCACACCTACAGCTCTTCCACCACCGCAGAAGGCTTGACCTTCAAAATCAACCCAAACCTTGCACATCAACAAAAGCTGCCTTCTTTGCACTATGTGGATATAAACCCAAGGACCAGAGGACATCCATGGAGATATACTCTGGGCAAGAAATTGCTGCAGCTACCACAGAGCTGCAATGCTCCAGAGCCAACATCCCAACACAACCATGGTCATCTGCACCCAAGACAACAGACCCAGGCTCCTCCAGCAGTTTCCCACAAGGCCACACAGGACCAATTTGGTTCTTCTGGCTGCAGCACCCCAGCAGTAAAAGTGACACTGGGAGCACCCAACAGATCTGAGCCTCATCCTTGCTCTGGGACAGATGCAGAATCACTTTGCATAAGGGCCTGAAGCTCCCTTAGCTGGGGTGCAACTATTAAGTGACAGAAAAAGTCCTTGCCATTTTCAGAGACAAAACAGTGGATTCAGGTAAGGTTTTACTGCTGCAATGAAGGATGACGATGCCCAACTCAAACGAAGAAGATCCGTCGTTATATGACACTGCATGTGTCTAGACAGCTGCTCTCAAAAGCCTGCCAAGAACATTTTACACTGTTCGTTTTCATAAGCTCAGACACTCCAAGTCAGGCTGTGCAAACGCTTTATAACTCCCTTCACTGTAGGACTACAAAGGGCTTCAGCAGAACTGTACTTGAAGTCGTGTCTGCAGAAATATCACAGCTAAGGTGGCAAGTCCCCAGCAACCACACAGCTGTCTGCACCATGTCCAGGGCTGGTTTGATAGCGTAAGGAAACCAAAACCTCCTTTCTTTTTCCCAGTAGAAGTTTCCAGTATTTGGAAAACATTTAAATTAAAACTAACAAAGCCCAGAACACACTTTCTCAGAGAGACAGCAGAGCACTTTCTAAATACCAAGGTGACTGCAAGCAAAAGTCACCACAGCTTAACAAATTTGGGTGAAATGACTTCTCGGTGGTTTCAGCTCAAGGGCTTTGCCTCGCATTTGCAGCAGGCTGGGAGCGCACACAGTCGCCGCAACTCAGCCAACGTTCAGCCATAATAACACATCACCTCCCTGCAGCCTCGCAGCCCCACGAAGGGAAGCATTATCCCCACTTTGCAGGCAGGAGAACTGGAAGCTCAAGAACAAACCACACTACAAAAACAAACAAACAAAAAGCCCCAGAAAATAACAAAAAAGAAAATGAACTGTAGAGGTGAAGTTCAGAGCTGCACTGCCCCATCACAGCCACTCCCGGATGGAAAAGAAGGGGATGCCTGAAGGATGCTGGATGATGGCTGCACCAGGTGCAGCCTGGCAGAAGTCAAACAGGCTGGGGCATAGGGAAAGCGCATCGGACCAGGAGGAGCTGAGCAAGTCCTAACCAGCAAGGAAGATGCTGTGGCCATAAGGCACGTGGCAAGCGAGCAGGAAATTGGACAATTCAGATCCTGTCCTTACGAAAAGATTCTACGGTCTCTATCCCACACAGGACAACTGCACTGCGAGATTCCTCCTCTCACCACAGAATTTGTGACCCTGTACATCACAGCTTTTGGGTGCAAGTAATGTCCATCCCTGCACAGGCAGATGGGGATCAACGCTACGGCTGGTGTCAAGCCAGCCTGCCTCTTCTCTTAAAACACTGTGCTTCGAGCTCCAGTAGAAGAATCTCCATGTGCTCAGACACCTGAAATGGCCAAAATCACGCAAGTACTGAGTACTGCCTTCCCTTAGAGACTTTACCAACAAACAGCTGAGCGAAACCATGATGGACCCCCTGCATATACTCCTCCAAAACTGTACTCTATTCAAACCCACTCCTCCCTCATCTCCTCTGACATAAGCTCGTATTTCTCCATGAATAGTTGAGGTGCTGCTGCTAACCTGAGCAGAATGGTGATGCCCTTTCAGAACTGATCCCCTTCCAGAGCTTCGAAGTCTCAGTGAAATAGCCAGCTGCAGGTCAGGGTCAAAACCAATGCTGAGGCCAGTAGCCTCATGAACTACAACAGCTTTAGAATTTCCTTTACTGCATTACTGGAATTTATCAGATTTAACACACTAATACATCGAACCCGCCAAGGACTTAAACTCTGTACCTATACAATGCAAGAACATGCTCATGACAAATGTCGTAACACACCTACAATAAACTATTACTGCATTTCCAGAGAAGGAAATCTAGGCACCTGTAGCAGCAGTGGGTTGTCAGAGAGACAAAGTACTACAGTCAAGGAAAGAACTCCAGTTTGCCACATTTTCCAGCCTATCAGAGACACAGTCTCCCAAGAATCCAAGTCCTTCCTCATTAAATGAGGAAGCAACCACCCTTCTGGGGTGACACCTGAAGCTTTGCTTTTTGTTCCCATTTTAGCACACGCAACTCATGAGGAGCTAAGGGGACCCGTGAGCTGCTGCCTCTCAGAGAGACCGGACACTCCTGAACAACAGCTCTCTGTAGTTCAAAGCTGGTACCTTCCAGTTTCTGCCCATTTCCTCGGTTCTCAAAAGATAGCCTGCGGTCCTCCTTCTAGCTTGACAAGTCCACTTTTGCACTAGTTCTCTGACAAAAACAAATGGATATCTGATGCAAAGAAACATGCATCGATACAGCTAGGAGATGTCAACATTGCACAAACAAGCCTTCAGCATCACACCACACGTGGACATGAAAGCCCTGAGATCCTGTCCTCCTCTTGCTAAAGTACCATTTGCCTTAGTGGGACTTAAAATGGATTTTAAACATTAGCTGAGAACTTTACTGAGTAAAGGTGGTCATCCAGGCACCTTTACAGGAGCAAACCTCCTCCTCAGGGTAACCTGAAGTTAGAAAGTTTTGCTCGGGCCAACCCTGGAGAGAGGACTTGATCAGAAAAGCACCCAACATCATCGCTGATCTTGGCAAGGTTGGATTTACTACAGCGAGGACTAGAAAGAGGATCTGCCTAGTCTGGAGGCCAGAGGTCCAAAAGGCAAGCCAAAAAGTAACTCGTTCCCTTTCCTAACAAACTGTGTTTTCAGCTGGAAGACGCTTGGCAGCCTTCCTACCAGAGGATGCGGCAGGTCAAGACAAGGGTTCATTCCCGGGCAGGCCGAGCAGGGACACGAAACACAAGAACAGACAGCGCTTTGCAAACATGGGCTGAAACACCAGAAGGACTGCATCAGCTGGGCTCTCCGGACAACAAGGGACGCTGCTGGACAGGGTTGCCGGGCTCCGGGAAGCACCGACCTGCAGCAGAGCGAGGATGGGGCAAGCACCGAGGCATGTGGAAAAGTAGTCAAGGCAAGTCTTCAGGCACCCAGCTGCACCGCACCTGCCTCGTGAACACCTTTGGTTTCTCTTTTCTGTGAAAATCAAACACAGTGGCATTTTATTAAAAAAATGTCACTTAAACTCCTTATTAAAGGTAATTTCCTCTCCCACCCCTTTTTTCATTAGCGACATTCAAGCATTCATCAAATGATCCTGCTCTTTCCAGGCAAAATGTTAGTCTTCTTACGAAGAACCTATATATTAGCACCGTCTATTGTTATAAATGTAAAAAGTTCTACTGAAAAAATCAATTCAGAAGCAAAGTGTCCCTTCCACCTGAATAGGAATTTACTTAAATAAACCTCACACACAGGGAAACCCATAAGTGCTTGGGGAATAATGCTCATTTGGGGAAAAGATGCAGCAGTAACCACATTACTTTTCCCTTCTAGGCAGTAGCTTTCCACTTAAATATTATACAATGCACCTGCTTATTATTCTTGTTACACAATATTGCATTCAAATCCACGCTACAAGCATCCCACTCTTCGCCAAAAGACTTCAGGAAGAAAAAAAAAAAAATTACATTAAAGAAAAATAATCTATAGTAGCACATTACACCACACCAATTTCAAGCAGGCTGTCATTCTGATCACACCAGACGGCACTTCGACTCCAACAGTATCCTTCCGTGAAACATCCTTGTGAACACATTATTCTTGCTATGCGGAGCCCTTTGGAAACGAATGGTACAAATTCTCTTAGTCATTTCAAAAAGACTGTGTCGCTCAGAGCGCTTCAACTTTTCACATCATCTTTTCCAATAACTTGCAAAGCAGTAAGGCCAAAAGAGGCCATTTTTAAGGAAAGAATTAAAAATGAATAAATTGGCACCTGCCTGGGGAAGAAGCTACAGAACAGAGCTATGTATCCCAACTCAAGGGATCCTTATGCGCCATTTCAGGTCCAAGCCAACTCAGAAAATCGCTTAAGCACATGATTAACTTTAATATGCGCTTAAGTTGCTTTGACTTCCGTAGGACTTAAGCATATAGTTACATGCTTTCCTGTACAGAAATACTCCCTTAAACTAGGTTCCATTTTGCTGCATACACATACATGCACGAGTACGTGCGGCTCATGGCCTCAGGAAAGCTCCGGCTCCTCAGCCTAGCTGCAGACCAGACTGCCTTAATTTTGTGCCCACCTATAGACCAAAATGTTTCACCCAGAGCTTTAAATAAACACCCTGAGTTCTGGAAGTCCCTCATTTGGGACAGGGACTTTATGAAGGGTCAGCTTTAGGTTTTAGACTTGGTAAGTGATGTAAAGGCAAATATGAAACACTACAATGCACTGGAGTTGCAGGTTTGTCCAGGAAGAAAAAGTCTCCCTCAGACCAGTTGTGTTTACTCTGGACCACACTGTGGTCCAGCCCCAGGCCATGCAGACACAACAGGTAACAGAAGGACCTTCCACTCCCTTCCTAGCCACCACTTTGCCTAGCGAGGTATGGGTTATGGCTCAAAACACCACAGTTTTGTCCACATGTAGAAAGGCATACATACAGATCCACAACCAAGAAGTCTCTTGGCTTCAAATGGGACACCACGTTTCAACAGCTCTCCATGATACCCATGAGCAATACAGCAGCTTTCTCCCAGTCTTCCACCACACTTCTTCACTGGGCATCTGTGACTGCTAAACTCCCATGTCATTTCTGGTCTCTGTGATGCCTGGCATCTTCTGTGGCCCAGGAGAGCAACACAAAGCAGACATCAAAAAAGCAGGCACATGAGGAATCCAATGGCATCTCTTTCCTCCCAGGATGCTCCATGCCATACCCAGGGAGGTCTTGGATTCCCAGGCCAGACATTCCCAGTTCACTGTGCCACAGAGGAGAAAGGTTATGGTGTGGTGCTGCAGCCAACCGCTCACAAAGGACCACAGTTACTGGCCCACATTACACTCACAGCCACCACCTTGCAACCCAACATATCCCCCACCACGGCAGCTAGTGCAGTGTTGTCTCTCGTAGGCAACTGCAAAGCCAAGAGCAAGGAAGGATGCAAAAAGTGCTAGAAAGCACAGCCATCTTTAGTCCTGCCCAGCAAGGTGGGCTGAAGGACTACAGCAATGACCGAAAGGCACGGAACTAGCTCCATCATCAAGGAGCTCTCGTACTTCAAAACAGAGCCCTAGCCAAAAAAAGCCCCTTTGCCCAACCCCTCCCCTCACTGGCTACTGTCTTGCTATTACAGTTAATTGCAAGCGCATCATTCCTACAGTTTGTCTGATAGAAAAGAACTCCTGCTACATAGTGGCTTGGTTTTCTCATTTTGCCCATTACCAAGGCAATGCAATAAATTATGATTATATATGTCAGCTTTGCAAACAACTAAAGCATCCATGCTGAGTGCCCGGGCAGGGGCATGCTGTTTCTCAGTGTGATCCGAAATAGCCAAGACATTAAAATCCCACAAAGAACTGAGTTTCTAATGGAAAAATTGATGAGCCAGATGTTGACACTGAAGATTATTTTGCTAGCCCAGGGCAGAGCCCAAACCCCTCTAGGTTAGAGGGCCTCATCCTTCCCTGTTCCTCAATGACCCATATGACAGTCTAGGTGCTCCCACATCTACCCACCGCTTGGGTTACTCGCCCAAAAGAGTGATGCACACTGTCCTCTCTGAGCCCTGGCCCTCCCCCTGCATTAATCGCCACTCCCAGAGCACCTGGATAAGGGATCAACAAGCTCTTCAGTCTTGAATTTGGCACGGGCAAAGAAACACTTCACAGTTAAGACATCAAAACGCTGCATCCAGGTTTTGGATGCCACCAGTTCAATGGCTCCACACAACCTTCCAACTGAGGAAGCCCCAACCGAACAAAACCCAACTCTGCTTCAACACTCTGTTCAGCAGTGCAGGATGACTTTATTTTACCTCGTGATACCCCTCTCCTTCTTTTGGATGCCACGTGGTGAAAATATTAGAATGAGAAACCTCTGCAGATTCAAGATATCAAGATCTTAAGATCGAGCCCTTTGCCGGGCAGCAGGAAAGGATCAGGACAGAAAACAAACACTCCCAGTGCACCTAGAACTTCTCTGTGCCTAGGCTTTGTCCAATTCAAATCCATACTGGCCTTTTTGAAGCACTTCTCCCCAGCTTGGTGAAGCTGGCTCCAGGAGCAATGGAGCTGCCTGACACATCCGCTTTGGGCCCAAAGCCAAGAGCAAAGGTGCCACTTACCAGGGCTGCTGCATGGAGGGCCACGCAGTGGCATCGTTCCCTGCTGCAACACAACTTCAGGGCTCTTCCCCCACTCTGGGACCTCCCGCACCCAGTGCGATGGGATTCTGCATCTCCAGTAGCACGGGGGCTCGCAGAGCCGCAGAGAAGTCTCGACCTGCACTCCCACACAAGATGGGCAAGGGGGTTTGAACTGGAGGGTGCCTGTGCAAGTCTTACGTTGTATGCAAGATGTACAGCAACGCCGAGCCTTGCTCCAGCTGAAGGTTAAATGCCTGCCTTCCCCTCTAAAAACACAGAGATGTCAAAATATCCGCTGATCAGACAAATTACAGAAACAATTAGAGACCACACAGTGACTGCAGAGAGGAGAAAAGCTGCTGCAAGCCTGTCCCGGGAAAGTGCAGCATCCCAGCGTGCTCCCCACAAGTATAAAAAGCAAGCACCATCCAAAAGTGAAAAGAAAATAGAAAAGTTTACTGCCTGTGTCATTGAAATATGGACTTCTGTTACAGAAACACACCAGGAGCCTGCCTTCCCCCTCAGCCCCTGCATGGAAACAGATCATCTTCTCCCAGAGGTGACAACGGAGGAAATCAGACCAGGAGTGACAAAGAAGCAGGAGGAGGAGAGTTGCAGGGTGCTGCGACTTCCCATTTCAAAGCAACAGACTCTTTCTACCGTCAGGTTCAACTGATTTTCAATAAAGAGTAAGACCTGAGAAAAATACAGGTAGTTTCAGGACCTACGCTTGTGCTGAGTCCCTTGCCCACCTTTTCAATATGTTAAAAAAAAAAAAAAAAAAAAAAAAAA
>Ga0065711_1035587_pt1 | contig 22095 bp, 24 predicted proteins | sample Hoacrofraction12_FD_59098 | JGI IMG/M metagenome (GOLD analysis project Ga0065711, IMG submission 59098) | Hoatzin crop microbial communities from Cojedes, Venezuela - Epithelial fraction 12 v2 (version 2) | ecosystem: Host-associated > Birds > Digestive system > Esophagus > Crop | place... | reverse complement strand
GGGGGGGGGGTACTGTCATGGGGCTATTTCTCAAGGAGAGCTGTTTATCTGGCACTAAAATGAACTCCCAGCCCTTCAGACTGAGATTTCTCGTGCACATCCACCAAGGTAAACACTGGCAGCTGACAGGTTACAGATCCTCATCAAAGCCAGACATGTACAGTAAATGTTTAAACTAACATGTGCTGCACGGGGCAGCTGTTGGTGGGTCCTGCGCTGATTCCCGCAGAGGCGTTACTGCAGGTTTCACTTACACCCCCATGGCTCCTTACGGACAAGACTCACGGAGCGCTTTGCCTACCACCAATGTGCAACCACGCCAGGCTAGGAGGTGGCTGTGTGACAGCCCTGGGAGCAATGTCCATTGAGGACAGTGAAAGAAGAGAGCTGCATCCAGTTATCAACACAGGAAGACCATAAAGAAAAGGGACCCTTCTTCGCTGGCCCAGGAGAGGACCTTGGATGAGACACTGGGACTTGGAGGGGTGCCGGCAGGCTGCCAGCCTTGTGGGCCAGCAGGACTCTGGGTCTGCATTCATTCGAGCTGCGGTGAATGTGGGCCACTGGGTGCTGGTTTGAGAGAGCCTGGCAGCTCCTTGGAGAGCAGGGCAGCTCCTTGGAGAGCAGGACAGCTCTGGGGTGGCAGCACGACTTGCTGTCCATATGGCTCTGGCTGGGGCTTGCTGTGCAGTAGCCGTGCGGTGGGAGCGATGTGCGTGCTCCCCCGGCGAAAGCTTTGGCACTGCCTGCCTGCTACTGTGGCCATCCTGCCTGTAGGCAGAGGGACCTGTGTTGGCACTGCTGCAGGCTCTTGGAGATTAACTTCTCATTCTTTATTTCAGCAGCACATGGGAGCTGCCTCCTCTCTTCCACCCCAGCTTTCTCCTTGGAAGCACCAGCAAACTGCCTCCAGGAAAGGGGGAACATTTTTGATTCAGCATCTCTGCGTGCAGCTCCCAGCATTGCAGCTGGTTTGCTGCTCGGTTACTCACCACAGCAGCAGTCCCGTGTCCCTGTGGTATGCAACAAGGTCCTGTTGCACCTCTGGCTATGTGTGAGTGCTGCTCCACATCTGGGTGCCAAGGCTGGGAGCATCGCCCATGGTTGGGGCAGGTGTGTGAGTGCACAGAGGGTGTCGGCGAGCATGGGGCACAGACCAGCGCCAGGGGCTGAGCCAGGTATGCATGGGCTAATTGTAGTCCAGATTTTGGTGCAGCTCTGGTGTGCCGGCGGCAGTGATGGATGCGTGGTAGAACGTGAGATTGCCCTCCTGTGCCCTGGCATCTGTCTCCCCCAGCCTCCCTGGGCTGCAGACAGGGTTCGTTTCGTACTCCTTGTGCAGGCTGGGCTGGCCCTGGAGTTCATTCCTCTCTCTGTTTCTCTTGGTGATTTTATTTATTGTTTCTGCCCTTTCTCTGGGGTCTGAGGGGATCCTGCTGAACGGGCTCTCGCTGCACTGGAGACTGCAGTACAATCAATACATGATGTTTATTTTTCCCCATGACTGACAGCTCCTTGCCTGCAGCCTTCTCCTGTTACAGCCCTAATGTGTCTTCTGGCAGGTTTCCTCCTTCTGAGTGATTTCTAAAGGAAGGAGCGATGAGGCTGAAGGAACAGCAGAGCTTTCCCTTCTCTCACGTTCCCTTCCCTGACCCCGAGGTGCTGGAGTGGGGCCCCTGCCCGTGCAGGCAGGAGAGCAGCAGAGACGGTGTCTGGTCCCAGGCTCCTGTGTGCTGAAAAAGAGGGGGTGGAGGAGCCTGTGGGGCATGGTGCGGTGGTGGATGGTGAGCGGGGCGCACAGCTTGCGCGTCCCAGCCTGTGGCAGCCCCTGGTACAGTGCGGTCCTCAGAGACGGCGTCCGAGCCCTGGTGCTGGGGTCGGGGAAGGAGGGTGCTTTGCTCTTGGGAGGCACTGATGCAGTGCTTCCAGTTTGCCTGGGAGACTGGGTTTCCTCTTTCCCCACACTGGGGGTGGGAGTGGAAAGCTGGAGCTGTAGGGACATCGATAAGAATATTTTTCAAGTGATGAAATATGATTTGTGCTTTGTCAGGCTGGACCCCAACCAGCTCTGCGGGGCCTTTGCTGCTCTTGGAGCTGCTGCTGCCAAGAGTAATTTCACTCTGACTGAGCACACACTTTCATACACCCCGTTTCATATTAGTAGAAATACAAAAAAGCCTTTTTTTTGTCTCTAGTGCTCCCTACTCTCTCTCCATTAGAGACAGCAGAGCTATGCCACCATCTGATACGAGCAGTTTGTAGTTGGGGCCAAATCTGTGGCTTGGTCTGATGGGGGTGCATCACCCTGGGCCAGGGTCTGACCCTCTGCTAATGGGAGATGTGGCTGGTGATGGGGCAGCTGCGCATCCAGAGCCCCTGCTGTCCCTCTTGCATGCCCCCCCGGGCATCCTGGAGTTGCAGCGATCCAGAGGGAAGCGCAAGGCAGCTTGGGGTCGCAGCAGAGGAGGACCTTCCAGGGGATGGGGCTGCCCATGCTGGCCTTCTCTCTGACTCTGATGGTCGTTGGTGACGTGGTCCTGCTGCATGGTGCCTTGGAAGAAGGAAGGGCTGGTTGGTGCTGTGGTGTTGCGCTGGAGCAGGGATGGTGGGGGAAAGCTGGCTGTAGCTGCAGGCTGGTGCATGCAGGAGTCTCTGCGCTGTTAAGGGTGGTGCAGCTGCATCTGATTCTTGTGCTGGCAGCTCCCTGTGGCAGTGGGCAAGGTCTGGTGAGAGGATCAGTGCCTGTGCTGGGCTTTTGGCACCGGCTCTCCTGGCTGCGGCTAAGTGCTGGCGAGTGGCTCGTGTCTGGGCAGACATCGGCTTCTTGACACAGGCTGAGCAAGGGCAAGTGTGGCTTTAGTGCCCTGGGAGGATTTCTGCTGTTTTAATCACAACATGGCTGAGAGCTGTTGAGTCCTGAATTTAATCCTGAAATCTGCGTTTATTGTGTTTCGGTTTTTCCCTCCCAGCCTGACTAATGCTTTCACTTCTGTGTTTTTTGGGAAGAGCCTTTGAAGTGGGCGGCCGGATGCTGGCTTGTGCTGGAGGTCTCCTGCCGTGACTCGCCCGTGAGCAGATGTGCTGGCAGTGCTCACGGGGAGGGTGCTTTAGGACCGCGTATGGCATGGACATAAAACCTCTCCAGTGCTGTGCAGGAGTCCCCTCTACCCTGAGTGGCACCAGCTGCACGGCCCCGGGGCATGCTGCCGGAGGGGAGCGGAGGGGACCTCACCTCCTGCCTCGGCACCCAGGGGTTGCAGTCCTGGCACCGTGCTGCACCGTATCCGGCACTGTGTCCCGGCAGTGCTGGCAATGTTGCAAGGAGAGCTGAGACAATGCCTGGCTGGAAAGGGCTTTCCTGCTTTTATGTGTGGTCCTGGCTGCAGCCGGCCACCGGTGCTGCAGAGAACGGGGCTCCGCTGCCGTCAGGAGAGCGTGGTGTGGCCGGGAGTTGGCTCCTGGTCCTGTTGGTGCTCCCTTCACAGGGAAGCTCGTGGTCTCTCCGCAGGCCCCAAGGCTGCCATCTGTCTGCAGGTGCCCGTGATGGAGGGAGTGAGGGCCTTTCCGTGCAAGTACGTCCACCAGCATCTTTGGGAACGTGGCTGATGCTTTGGTTAACAGGCGCTTGCGTGGAAGTGAAAGGTGTCGAGTGTGTTAGGTGAGGAGATGTGATTGCAATTTAGTGAGGGAGCACACATTTGGTAAGAGTTTGTGCTGGCACGTGTGTGTATCACGTGAGAGTGAAGGGGAAGACAGGCTTGTGGCTGGCGTGCCTCTGCAGCAATGCAGAGCTGCTGCAGCACAGGGGCTGGCATGGGTCGATGCCAAGACTGATACCAGGGCAGTCCCACGGCCATGGTGCGGGCAGGCTGCTGGGCTGGGAAGACTGCACACGCTGTGTGCTGTGAATAATCCCCCAGGTCCCCTCCTGGGGTCAGCTCTCTCCTGGCAGCAGTGGCTGAAGATTTAGTCTGTGTGAGCAAGCACATCCCGGGATCTTGGAGGCAATTCCAGCTCTTCTCCTGCTTGGCACTGAGATGGATTTGGTGCGGCGTGGGGGGAGCAGAAAGGCCAGGGCTCCCAGGGAGGAAGCTGTTTGTTTTGGCAGCTCAGCTGGATCCTGGAGCCAAGACTCAATCCGTCCTGCTTGAGCCTTTCCCCGGCTGCCGGGGCAGAGGTGTTCCTGGGGCCAGGGGGATGCCAGGCGAGCTGCAGCAGTGGCGAGTCGAAGCACGATGGTCCCCCCTGCCAAATCCATTGTGTTTTGGGAAAGCCTCAAGGCGAGGGGCTGCCTCCAGCTGCGTGGTGTTGTGCTCTCGGAGTCAGCTGTGCAGCTGGGAAAGAACGTGCCCTGAGGCACTACTTTTCTGATGTGCGTGGAAAATGCCGGAGCTGCCCGCATGCCTTTCATGCCTGGAAAGCACGTCTGAGCTAAAGGAAGGCGGCCCGGGTAGGGGAGCTAGGGGGGACTGGGGAGCCAGGTCACTGGCAGGAGGGTGAAAACTGAGTAGTGATTATGCCTCTTTTTTTTTTATTGGCTCATGTGATTGCTTAGTCCGCAGCAAGGCAGCTGAAACTTGGTAGTCCTTGAGCCAGGCTGCATTGTACGTGGGCAACACTGCAAACTCCCTCTGCTGATGACAAGAAGGGCATCGTTGCTGTGAATAGCAGAGTCCTACACAAATTATTTGCACCCCTGGTCAGCCAGTTATCTGATCTTGGCTCTGTGTGCTGCTTTGCACGAGTGAGGTTTGTGTGAGTTTTTAGTTCACATCTGGATTTATGGCTCACCTAGGCAGCTCCCATGCTCCCTGGACCTGCATGGCTGGCTTGCAAATGAATAACTGCAGCAGTGCAGGGAAGGGAGCAGCTGTGAGCTCCCACGGCACAGGATTACCAGACCCTCTTTGTCTTCTGTAGACTGTAATACTTGGAGTAGAACAGCACCTCCATGAGCTGCCAGATTGTTTTCTTGCTCTAGCAACAAGGATCTAAACTTGCAGCGATCACAGCAAAGCAATTTGCAAACAAGCCATTTTGGTAAGTCTCTTATTAGTGGTTTGATACCATTCCTCCTGCACTGGCAACCACTGTGCTTAGGGCAAAAGTTCAAAGTCAGAACGGATAAAGAAGCTGAGGTTCATCTTGAGGGATGCTGCTGCCCATTTAATGTGATGGATCTGAGAGCTGCCTGAAAACTCCTTGCTCTGTTTTCCAGATTTGTTGCAAATTGATCTGGTTCAGCATCTTTAGCTCCTTAAAGCTTGCATCTCTTTAGCTCCTTAACCATCCTGAATTTGGAAAACAGATAGGATGAAAATTTCACTTAGGTTTCCAGCCCTGCCTTACTTTCTTGTACAGTAACAGTATAACATGACAGGGCTCTTGGCAGACGCAGCAGGCATTTTTGGCACACAGGCAGATAAATACCATTGCTCCTGTTGCCAGCACAGTGGCTGGGAGTGTGAGTGTGATACGGAGACTGTGCTGCCTTCTCAGGGCTGTTGTCGTGCTGTCCTGCTGCCATTCGAGTCTGGAATGGTGAGCAGAGCTGCCGTCCAGAAAGCAACTTGTGTTCGTTGCTACAAGTTCCAGCAGAGCAACACTTCAAGGAGCGATGCTGTGGGGACCCGTTGTCCTGCTGGAGCGAGAGGCTTCTGCATGCTGTCTGCTGCACTGCTCACAGTCAAATGAGAAGGGACAGCAGACAATTAATCACCTATCCGAGTACTATTTATCTGCAGCTCTGAAGTAAACTCCCAAATGATGGAAATATGTTAGTAATTTTTGGCCATGTGTGCTTTTCCCCAAAAATGAGGCAGAGCCAAATGGCACAGAAGTGATACTTTAATATACAACACATTTTCATCATTTTTCCCATGTATACTAAATTCTTCTTCATGGTTGTGGCGAAGGAACTTTTTTGGGGCGGGGGGGGAGTGGTTCTGGTTAACTCAGGGAAAATGCTGACCCCAAAGAGGTGAATATTTTCCATGGGAGTTGTGTTGGGTTGGCTCCCCTTCTCTGGGGAAGGTGCAGGCGTGTGGCTGCTCCTCATGGCTCTGCCTCCTGCACGCTGGTCCCGCCAGCACAGCCGTTTGCCAGGGGCTTCTCTGCTGGGCTGTGGGGATGTTCAGTGCCTGGAAACTTGTCTCGCAGGCACCTGAGGGCCAGGAGCGACTGCAAACAAATGCTCGAGAAGCCAAGTTGACCTTTTAAATGGCCCTTTCAAGAGTCTCTCCATGTGTCTAGAGCAGGAAAATTGCCTTGTTTACTCAGCTAAGGTTTTGCTAGCAAAGAGCGTATCGCCGGGTGAACGAGTCTCCCTCTCCAGTAAAAAGCGCCCAGTGTGCTTCACTGGGCAGAAGTGAAGCAGAGATGTCTGTGTTTTACCTTGCTGTGGGGGGCTGGTTCTGCGTTGGGCGCGAGGGCCCTTGTGCCACGGGAAGGGGAACGGAGGGCCGTGGTGCGGGGCAGTGGGCATCTGCAGCTGGGCAGGGGCTGCTGCCATCCTGGGGCACAGGTACCACTGCCCCCTCGCCCCCAGCCTTGCTTGGCAAAGGCTTTGTGCCAGCGAAGGCTGCTCAGGAGTTGATGTGTGTTTTCCCCTCTCTCTGGCTTGTTTTTCAGCTCTCAAGATGACCATAAAGGAAGTGAAGAAGGAGAACGGGGACAAGATGATCGTCCCGCGGAAGAGGAAGGCGCTGAAGCTGGGGCCCATCCGGAAGAAGAACCTGAAGAAGCTTGTGCTGTTCCTGAAGAATGGGGCCGACTGTCCCTGCCATCAGCTGGACAACCTCGGCCACTACTTCCTCATCATGGGCCGTCAGGTGAAGACCCAGTACCTGCTGACAGCCATCTACAAGTGGGACAAGAAGAACAAGGAGTTCAAGAAGTTCATGAAGAAGATGAAGTCTCCTGACTGCCCGACGTTTCCATCTGTCTTCAAATGATGCGGTGGGCGCCGGGAGAGCGGCCACCTGGACCTTGCACAGCCTGGCACGGCAGCTTGGCTCGCTCCTCTGCAGCGGGGACGCTGGAGCCGAGCCCTCGTGCTCCTCCTTTGCGCCCCTCTGAGCTTCCCTTGCTGACCCCAGCCCTCCCACCTCCCTGCTGCTGGCATTTGCCTGATCGCCTGGGTGTGCGAGTGACGTGCGGGCACCAAACAGTTGCTGAGGTCACACGTGATTTATGTCTGTGATATCCAAAGACCTATTGTTGTATGGATATGTACATTCATTTAAATAGCAGCTATCAGGTAAAGAAGGCAAGCAGAGGGGTGTGAAATTATGCCAAGAGATTACACGCTTGCAGAAAGGACCCTTATGTCCATACTACTCCTGTCTTCATGGCTGCAGGATTGCCCTGCATCAATTCCAGTTTGAACCAGAGCTGGCCAATTAGAAAAACATCCCATCCTCATAATAAAAGTTGATAAATGAGTAGGGAAGAACCCATTACAACGTCTGATAAAACCACCTAATAGCTAATTGCGCTCACTGTAAAAAAAAAAGAAAAAAAAAAAAATTCCAATTGTAGTCTAAACCTGCTTAGTTTAAGCCTTAACCCTGGGGTCCTTGTGTTGCTTTGGACTGGGGAGCCCTCCCTTACCAGTGTCATTGTACCATGTCACTGTGATGCCCGCTGTGGCCACTGTGCGCTGAGCTGCCTGAGCCCGGTGCCGTGCTGTGGCATCCCTCCTGGCCCTGTTGGATGGTGAGCAGCCTGCGGCAGGGGGGTCTGCCTCAGCCCCTGGCCACAGCAGCATTCGGTTGAGGTCCCCCACCCTCGTGCTGCCCACCTCAGCCTTCCGCCGCAGCGTTCCCTGCACATGTGGCTGGTGCTGCTTGTGCCCAGATGTGATTCCATTTTAGCCACGTGCAGGTGTGTCCAGTCTGCTGGCCAGCCCTGCAGCCTGGGACTGCCCGCTGTGGGAGGGCTCGGGGCCGGCTCCTCCGGCTTGTGTCGCTCCCTGACTTCACCAGGGATATTTTTACAGTTTCTTCAGGCTGCTGGCAAAACACCAGATTGCAGAAGGCCAAGAACTGGTCCCTGTGGAGCGCCTCGGGAAATGCGTCGTCTCCGTCTTTCCCTCCGCAGTTGCTGTGGGACCCATCAGTTTCTAGGTTTTTATCAGCTTGATGTGTGACAACATGGCTTTGTATCTCTGGTTTTTTTTTTTCCTTAATCAAAATGTCATGTTAGTGTGAGGTCAAATAGTTTATGGAAGACAAAGAATATTGCATCCAAATGCATTTTATCGACCAAGCTGAAATTCATTATTCCGTTAATTGAACAGGTTCTTTTTTCCATTAACCCGTATTGCTCCACATTAATTGTACTATCCTGCTCCCATTCAGTGTTGTCATCAATCATGATTACTCTGAGAGGATGAATATCTTGCGATCTGAGATAATCCTGTTGTATTGCAGTTAAGTGAAATAACAAATCCTCATTTCTGAGGCTTAAACCAACCCCGCTCAAAGCTGGTAAATCAATTGTTCTTTAGCTTGGGACTGCTGTTTATTCCCCACGTGGTGACAGAGCCATGGACTTGATTGTAGAAGAATTCCAGCAAGAAGCCAAGCACACTGAGGAACGATGTTTCACATCTAACAGAGAGATGGATTTAGGACGTAAATTCTGTAGAAAGTCCCACTAGGTTGTCTTAGACCACCATTTGTAGTAGTGTTGTTTCTTTGATGCAAAATTAATCATTGTAGATAATGTGCTTTATCAATGAATTAAAAAAAAATAAATAAACCATAGGCTTTAACATCACAGATTGATGAGGTGAAACAAGGAGGAAGGCTGACAAATCCAGCCGTGTCAGAAGCAGGTCGTGGCCCAGGGTGGGGATCCATTGAGCTGAAGGCCGATTATCTCGGAGCCCCCGCAGCAGCAGCGCCCGGCGAAGCCCCACAGGGACCGGGGCAGGGACCCTCTGACCCCACCAGCTTTGCTTCACAGCCGGGCGGCTGGAGAGGCAGCGCTGGAGAGGAACTGGTTTTGTGTGAGAGAGAGATGCTTAAACATTTAATTGGGCTTGGGTTCTCATGCTGTCGCCCAGGCTGCTGGTTCATGTCCTGTTGGCCACCTCCAGAAACCTGCTGTGTAACGGGCTGTTGAATTACTATTGTAAAAATATGTATTTCAGCAGGAAGCATCGAACAAAAGAGCAAACCAGTTCACGTGTGCGTAGAGCGTGCCGTGGGGACGTGAGGAGCAGCGGCCCTGGACCGAGGCGTGTGGCAGACGTCATGCGAGGACTGTGCAATCCTTCTGACTGCGTCCCGGGACTGGAGAAACCCCACACGTTAGAGCTACCTGTGGGAAGAACAAATTATCTCTGTAATTGCCTTCTTAAAGCATAATATAATTGTATGTTACTTGTTGCTCTATCAGTTACTTCAGACTGCTCTGACCCTGTATGTTTGTCCTTGAAAAGCTGGTCAGAGGTGCTGAGCAGGTTGGCGCGTTGTATTTCCGACATGGTATTTTGGGCATTTCCGTGTGCCTGGAATGTGATTTTACCGTTCTCTTGCCAAACTGCTCTGTGTTCTGCCAGCCGTTCCTGTGTGGATCCAGTGGGTAGGTTGACCGGTCGTCACTCTGCTTGCCTCGTGTTCTCTTGGTATGTGGAGGCTTTTGGTGAAAATAACAGCACTAAAAGAAATGCGTTTGGTGTAACATCATGCTGTAAGCAGTTAAGGTATCTTTACATTTTGTTTAATGTTGTTTTAGATAGTTAATTTAGAGAAGTGTGGCAGATGAGAGGGGACTGTGTTTCTGTTTGGAAGTTTTGAGAAAGAGAAAATGTAAAAGACCTGTGAAAATCAGCACTGGAGAGAACAGCCTTCTCTGGGCAGCGACAAAAGCATGAAGCTTTTCATTACTGCAGCTGGCATGATTTTTTTATTTCTATGAATATTCTTACACCTTTTACAGGCTGACAGATACAACAATTAGCAGTATGAAGGCTAATGCAGCTCTTACTTGGGAAGAGAAATCTGGTGTGGAAGCACGTGCTAAATGTCTGGAAACTGGAGCTTTTTCCCTGTCCCTTCGGGGGAGCTTGGTTGCAGTGAGGGGGTTTGGTGGGTGATACTGTGAAATCGCCACCTCAAGGGAGGGTGACCGTGGCGTCGGCGGGAGAGAGGTACCGAAACACCGGCAGTGCCGGCGCTGGGAGGAGGCCCTGCGCATTCTGGGGAGTTTGGAGGAAAGCAGGGTCTGGTGTTCGCAGCGTGCATCGCCTGGCCCCATGAACGCTCGCTCTGCAGAGGCATGGGCGTGCTCGGGTGACTGCTGCCCAGCGGTGCACGCCTCAGTGGTCGGCAGGAGCCCACCTCGGCTCGGGGCTGCGGCTGCCGCCCGGGACCCCTCGAGCCCCTGCTGTGGCCACAGCGTGCCTTAGACTGCACCCCCGAGGCGCCAGGGACCCTCGACACCAGTGGGTTTGATTCAGGCCTACAGCAGCAAGCCTGACTCTGCAAAATGGGTCAGCTTGCACTTCTCTGATGTGTATAAAAGCTCAGACACTGTGAAAATGTTCAGTGCTCTTGTTTTTTAACCAACAAATTTCAGCAGTGTGTTCATGTTCCATTATTTTAGCAGTTGTTCTTGATGTTATGACTTACACTTATTTTAAAGTCTAATATCGGTTCTTTTTTCTTTAATGATTTTTCTTCCATGTATCAATATTCACTTAACTAAAATTGCTGAATTAATCAATTACAATGTGATTCCCCCGCTCCCCCTTTTTATAAAGAGATGTTTTCTAACCTGTGTCGGTGCGTTTGAGGGTTGCTGCGGGTGGCGGGCTGAGGGTGTGCTGGGCTGCACCGGGGGCTGTCGGGGGTCCTGCAGGTGTGCGTGCTGCCCACACACGGCAGCAGGGCTCGGGGCGGCACCGCTGTGGTTGGTCACACAGGTGTAAGTTTGAGGCTGTTGGTCCTGTTCAGGGAAACCCCCGTGCCAGCTTTTCGGCACGTTCTGCTCTGGCATTCAGCTCAGTTGCCTCTTCAGTGTAGTGTGATTTGCACAAGGAAACCTGTGGCCATTCAGCCTTTCTTCTTCTTGTCCTGTTCTCGTTGACTCCATGTCAGTGACACGACAGGCCTGGCAGTCCTGGCTTCATCTCTCGGGTCGTTTTGATCAAGGTAATTAACCCACCTGTCAGGTGAGGGGTAGCCAAGTGCTGCAGTGCCTTGCAGCCCAGGCTCGATCCCAGGTGTGGGTGGGAGGTCCGATGGCTGGGAGGAACCCGCCAGCTCTTTATCTACAGTGCTTTTGGCCAGAGACAATGGCTGCAGCTCCATTGCCACCATGGGAGCAGGTAAGGTCAGCGCTTTGGGTCTGCTGCTTGGTGTCTCCTCCCAGTTCAGAGCTGGTGTTGGGGTAGTTCAGGGGCTGGGGTGAAGGCTGGCTGTTTGCTTTGTGCTTACCTGCTGCTGGGTCTTCTGTAGTTACTAACCAAAGCATGAGTATCGGGTGGTTTTGAAGAGATGCGGGAAGCTAGTCCATGTCTTTACTGAAAATTTGCAAACTCAGTTCCTTTACTAGCTTCTAGTAGCATCTGTCTAGGAAAGAGAATTTGGCAATTCTTGAAGTATTTTTGGGTCATGTAAAAAGTGAGACAGCCCAACTGTTGCACGCATGGGTGCATTTGCTGTCCTTTGTTGTTTTGCTCTCTGACAAGAAAAGTCTACTGAAACCTGAAATGTGGTAAGTGTAAACTGTGGGGAGAGCACCTGAGGGGTTGGAGTCGTGCTTGTGCAGGGTTGTATGGAGGAGCAAACACCTTTACTGGAACATGGAAGCATGAGAGGCTGCTTAAATCAGAAAGTGTGTGTCTGCCGACAGTATTCCCTGGGAGCAGAAAGGCTGGTGTCTGAGCAGTTCATGGGTACATTTTACATCATCAGTAGCTCAAATGCTGATTGTTATAATAAATTCTAGTTTAAGTTACAAGCACTTGTGTAAATGCTCAGTCTAAACTAAGACATACCTTGTTTTGTTGGGAGACAATCTCCAATTTTGCCTCACTGGGGGCTGTAGGGTGTTCTGAGAGATGGGAATGTGCTGTCTGTGGGATGTGATACTCTAAATGTGTTGTCTTGGATGTACCTGCTGCTTTTTGAAGCCCTGCTGTATGATAAATGGGGCCTTAATTTAATACAAATATTGTGCACCCCCTGTCTGTGTGAATACTTTCAGGGATGTTATGGCTGTGCAAAGCATGGTGTGTGCTCAGTTCTTGCTGAACTCCTGGGGGTGCAAAGAAATGCCTAAAGCTTGGGAAGAGCTTCAGCTTTGAACCTTGAATGTACTTGGTTTTAGGCTCCCATGCTCAGTGGGAGCAAGGCCTGACTCTGAAACAAGTTTCACTATTCAAGGAGGCTGAGAATGAGACTTGCTGATGCTTGGGTCTTGCTGGGGCTCGCAGCAGTGTGTGTATCATGTCTCTAGGTTGCCCCCCGTCGAAAACTGCTTCTGACTTGTCCTCCCAGATTAGCAGCTGCAACCCTCACACAAGGATGCTCAGGCTTGCTAGCAGCCTGGGCTTGTCTGAAGTATGAATCTTGCATAAAGTAGCATCTTTTTGTGACTCAATTTATCCTCCCAGTAATGTTTATCTTGTTTGCTCCAGTGTCTCTTCTGCTGAGTACCACCTGTTAATTGAGTTTCTGGCCTCCAGTTCGTAGTTAAGTTATAAACAAATACAGTTTTCTTGCATGCTATAGAAAAGTCATTTTCCATCCCTCAATTTTTTTGTAACTGGCAGTCTACATTCTGCTTTGACCCCTGCTGGGAAATGCGAGGCTGGAAAGAATAGTTGAGCAATTATGGAGGATTTCTTATCTTGGAGAAGAGCAGATACCAGTCTGGTGTGTCTGCAGTGGAGCTCTATTGACATTGTGCTGGACGAGGGGGTGACGCAGCCCAGCTGCTCTGGGCAGCCCGGTGATGGAGTCTGTGAGGGAGAATGACTCCTGTGCCTACCTGCGAGCAGCCCGCTGGTCCCACTGCGGAGCTGCTGCCCTCTCCACAGGGCTTGCCAGTAATTCATGTCAAAGCTCTTTGCTTTTGGAGGCCCTCAGCCTCTGCTAGGGCGCATGCTGCTGCTGCAGCCTTGTGCTGCCAAATGCCAGCTCACCCTTGTCGCACTCCTGACCAAGGACTTAATGACCTCCAGGAGTGGCAGAGAGCTCTGTAGATTGCTTTCACAAACAGGGAGGATGCTCATGCTCTAACAGGGAGACAAGCCCCAGCAAAGCAGGGGGTGTCTTTCTGCGTGTGGCCATGCAAAGCACAGACTAGCATAGACATACAGAGCATGAGCAGCGAGTTTGTAATGTCTGAGATGATGAACAGAGCAGGAAGTGGGAGAGAAATAGTTCCTTTCCTTTCAGACACTTTTGTGGAAAAAAGTTCCATCAAGAATAGCGGGATGCAATGCTCCCACTGCTGGTGAAGCAAGCCCTGAGCTCGGGAGGGCCAGCGGATGTGGGAAGCGCTGCTCTGTGCTCGCTCTGCTCCTGGCTGCTGCCCTGCCATCTGCTGCCGCACAGCTGGTGGCAGGAGGGGCGCGAGGGGCCCTGCCAGTGTCTTGGCCATCACTCTTCCATCCAAGAAGCCAGGAGGAACACTCTGCCTTGGGTGTAGCAGCGGCACGGCTGCCCATTGTGCTTGGATAGTGGAGGATTTGTGGGTTGTGAGTGAATCGGCGGGCAAATCTGCAGGCAGCATCAGCTGAGCCACAACGGGGGCTGGAAAGAGCAGGAGCCGGGAGCCAGGGCACCATGGGGTCCTGGAGATAAGTCTGGGGTGGGGGTTGGCTTGTTGGCTCGCAGGCAGCTGATCTGGGCTCATCAGCCAGACACCCACCATTCTGTGCAAGTTCTCTATTTAATCAACTTTTCTGCAAATGGGTAACCTGGATCCTGCAGTAATATTAGCAGAAATCACACGTTCCTGCTTTCACTGGCCGATGGAGCTGCGTTTGCAGCGAACGCTGCTGTGTGCGGGGGGACTCCTGAGCCCCCCATGGCTAAAGAGATGGGCTAGGCAGCAAGGGGCTGCTGAGTGAACAGGGGAGAGCTCTTCTGAGGCGAGTTTTGGGTCTCTTCTGGAATGTTCTCCAAAGCCATCCTGAAGCATTCCTTTGCCCCCCCCCCAACCCCAGTAGCATTGCAGAGAAAATGCTCTGCTGTGCTTCAGGGGCTGCTCCTGCTTTCTCACTGAATCAGGTTGGATGACCCTTAAAAAGGACACACACAGACATAAAGACAACCTCCACCCCAAGGCCAGAGCTGTGTTTGGAAACCGTTGTTCCCTGACTCATTTTTTCTGTTCCAGCCAAGCAATACCGAGCCAAACCCTGTGCATGCTGCAGTGGCACTGCCGTGGAGAAAGGCCTCTTAGAGCATAGTGGGGAGAAAACTCTTCCAGCAAGTGATTTTTAAATCTCTGTTCTGCAAAGGAACAGACCTTTTTTATTACTATTTCTTCCCAGTTCATCCCGTCTGAGCCTCTGAGCACGCTAGCTGTTGGCCAAGCCGCTCCCTTTTGATAGTCTGTAGGTGTCCAAGTCGTGCTCGAATGCCCTCCTTGGGTGGGTAGCGGGGTGAGCTGGCTGCCTCCTCGGCTCTTGTGAGGCTTCTCGCCCGTGTTGCTGGCGGACCCACGTACAGGGTCCAGGGGCTTTGCAGCACGTGGCTTTCCTAAGAACGCTGCGGCGAGGAGGGGTGTGCAGATCAACCTGTCAGGGTGGCCGGCTGCTCTGCAGAAGCCTCCCAGCCTTTGGAAAATGAGGGCTTTGTTCCAAGACCTTCCCAGCGGAGGCAGGAATCTCCTCTGGACCGGCAGCTTGCCACAAGAATGCTGCCTGCGTGGGGGGAGCAGGGTCTGTGGCGGCCCTGCCGTCAGGCATGGGGTGTGCCAGGGACCGCGAGTGCCAGGGGGCCTGGCCCCGGCTCCGCTCGCTGTGACGGATCCATCTCTGCTTGCCAGGGCATCGATGCTCTGCCGCGCAGTGGGCTTCGCTCGCAGCCTGCCAAGGTCCTGGGAGCTGCGAGCAATCCGCAAACAGTCCTGCTTTTCTGCAGAAAAGTGCACAGCCCAGAAATTTGCTGCTGTTTGTAGCTTTCTTCCTGAAGAGACAAGCAGGAGCTCCCCATGCTGCTCCGAAGCCACCACCAGGAACCCTAACTGTGATGGTACCTCGGTACAGTTACTAGAACTGCTCTGATTTTTCTTTGGCTTAGTTCAGCTTGGGGCACGTTGTGCTATTGGCAATCTCTGCTCCTGCAGTTCACTGCCTCAGTCTGACTTTCTCCAAACTCATGAGTGGTGAACCTAGCTGAGGTTAATTTACTAGGAGGCATAGTGCTGTGTATAAATAAATTACAGCCCAAGAAGGATGGTGGAGAGTGGGTGTCTCTGCTGTTATGTGAAAAGAAATGAAGAGATCAGGGCATTTGTCTTTGGCAGGCTGGCAAGCACATACATAGTCTCTCGTATATGGCACTCGGAACTACTTTAAACCCCACAAATAATGAACTGCAACCCCTTTAGGCAAAGGCAAATGTGATGCCTTTAAATCGGTTGTCCTCAAGGGCAGGTGATCACACCCAGCCCAGACAGTCTCCCTAGTTATTGCACAGCAAGGGCAAATAACTGATTAGGAGAAGGCTGAGATCGTCTGTGGGAGCTCCAAGGTAATTTAAAGTGTGGTTGCATGTGGCCATGTGCCTTCTTGCGGGGCTTGTGTGACAGTGATGACCATGCTGTCCTTGCCAGGCTGGTGGTGGGGGCTGGTAGGGGACCCTGGCTGGCTGTGGGGCTGAGCTGAGCACCCCACTCCTCCACGAGGGATGGGACTTCGTCCGACCCCAGAGGTCCCCATGCTGTCCCAAGGCTGCTGCTTCAGGCAGGCTGGCTGGGAGGGTGTGTTTAATGTTGTATGTTAAATGGTCATAATAAAATGTTAATATCAGGCTAAATATTTATAAAAGTCACTCCCCTTGAATTAATGCTTGCTGGCAAGTTGAGGCATAATTATGGGTGATACTACTTTAATAATTAAACATTGTGCTGCCCAGCTGAATTAGTGTAGACCCTAACCGCCTGCTCCAGAGTGTTTACAATTTCTTTACCATTTCATATTCTTTCCTCTCAGTCACCCTAAATGTTTATTCAATAATCCTGGAAGACCTTTTAAGCTTCCTGGGTTTAATGTTTGCTAAACGCTCTGTCACTTCTACTTCTATGGACAATCCCCGGGCTGCTGCAGAATAGCTGGGCTCTGCGCTGTGCCCAGACGGGGCAGCCTCCGTCGCGCAGCTCTGTCCCCGGGGGCTTGGGAGATGGATTGTTTGCCAGGAACAGAGCCAACGGGGATCCTCGGAGCAGCCAGGGGCAGCCAGGGCCAGGCACCGCTCGTCTGTGCCCCGGGCGGCTCAGGGACCCGGCTGGCATCCGGGGGCCGGAGGAGCCTCGGTCGCGCAGGGTGGGCAGCTGCTGCCCCATCCTCGGGGTCCTGTTTCTTTCCCGCCTGGCTCTACCTGTGCGGACAGAGACACCCCAAAGCCAACTGTGCCCACGCAGTGTATGTGGAGAGCTAATGTGAGGACTTGTCAGCTGGATAATCCTGCCTTCGTGGCGCATTACCTCAGTCTCCGAGCTCTCCTTGGGCTCTGGCAGTATTAGTTTCAGCAAATTTATTTTCCTTCACAAAAGCTTTTGGTTACTTTGGGATTAGGGACTGTTTAGAGTTCATTGTTTTCCCGAGCTGCCTTGTTTTGCTGTAACACTTAGACGCCTGGTCTGCAGGAACTTAATCTCCCTTCTCCTCCAGCAGTCCTGTTCTGTGAAAATCTGTTCTCTGCTTTAGTGCAAATTGTTGATGGGAGATAGCAGCGGGTCTTTCTGCTTCTATTTAATGTGTCAGCAGAGAAAGACATCTGCTTGCAATTATGGGCATGGCCTTGCTGAAGGATTGGCGTGGTAGATTTTATAAGATAATAGGAAATCTTTATCAATTCATAATTCCTTGTGTCATACAAAGGAATATATTTCATTTCAAATATTCTCTTTTTTATTTTACTAAATTAAAGGATAAACCATGAGATTGATGTCAAGGGAGAATGCCTTGTGCTCTGCACAGAGCGAGTCCTGGGTTTCCCACACGAAAACCTCTGAGCGGGTGAGGGCTGGTCTGGGGAGCAGGGGGACTCTGAAGGGTTCCCTTGCTGCCTTTCACGATGTGCACAGAGGGGTGAATCCTTTTGGGAATGACTTGCTGCAGGCTTTACAGCGCGCTCTGAAACACAAAAATTGTCCCCAACGCAGTGCTCAAAGCACCAGAATCTCTTGGATGGTGTCAGTGGCTGCAGATGAGCTGCTGTGGGCCAGCGCCTCTCCTGAGCTGGCAGGGCAGTCCCGGCACGTCCTCGCAGCTGCGGGAACAGCCATGGGGCCAGAACGCTCCATCCTGGCCTTCCCCAGCCCCAGAGTGCTGGTGGCAGTGGTGGACGCGTGCCTGGGGAGCTGCGGGCAGTGGTGTGAGGGGCTCCCACCCCCCTGTGCAGTGCATGTGCCTGGGGAGGGGAGCTTGGGGGGCTCGAGACACACCAGGACAGGCTTGTGGTCACAGCACGGGCTCCCCCGTGCCTGCTCCTTCCACTCTTGCTGTGCACAGAGGGAGCTGGGTGGGAGGCTCCCGCCTGGGGTGCGGGGAAGGGGCTGCTCCCCTCCCCTCCCTGACCCCTCCATCTCCCCTCGAAGGCTGCTCCTGGCAGGGTGTGCTGTCAGCGCAGCTATTCTTGGCCTTCCTCAGCCCATTCGTCAGCCCTCCGGGAGTCTGCTGTAATCTCCTCTGTGATGAAGGGTCCCAGAGCATGTTCAACATCATTAAAAAAACAAAAAAATAATAATAATGATGATCTGTGCTCAGGAATGCTCCCGAGTGGAGTCAGAATGGCATTCAATGCCTTTCGGCTAAGAAAGCCATTCATGCTTCAGCCTTAGCAGATTAACAGGGGCCACGTCCCCTGGCTCTGACAGCTTTCTGTGCTCTCTTCTCACAGCACCAACTCCCGTTCCCCACTGTACATGCCTCTGCTTGGCTATGGATTGTGGTCTGTGGGGAGAGGCGGAGGGTGCGTCTATCCGTGGAGACTGTGGGTATTTTCTGTGAATGTAGGAGAGACACAGATGCCTGATGTCAAGAGAGGTCATGAGGTCCGGGTGCTGGCAGCTGGTCTCCGTGCTGGTATGGAGATGCTTTCCCTGTTCACAGCAAGATAACAAACGTGGGGCTGAGACCCTCCCCTGGGACAACTTTTGTGCCCAAAGGATGAGACTCTTCAGTGGGAAACTTCGGGGCAAGTACGAGAGGCAAAAGTGCACGGCAGATCTAGAGCCCAGGGGATGCAACTGTGCCGTAGGGTGGATGTGGAGGGTGCTGCGCATGGCTGCTGTGGCTCTGCGTCTCGTTGCTGGAAACCTCTCCTTTCCTACCTCCAGGCTGGTACCGAAGCCTAGATCTGCAGTGTGCGGGCTGGCGTAGCGAAAGGTGTGCCGCAGCGTGCGAGGGTTGTACGCACAGCACTTCGCTAGCAGCAGCGCGTGCTGCTGTCAGGTTGTGTTCTTCTATATCCAGAACAGTCTGGTGGGAACCTGACTGCAGAAACCCTGGAGTGCCCTGTGCAGGCAGACGTGCTGCAGCTCCGCAGCACCGGGCTAAAGCATGGTGCAGCTGGGTCTGAAAGCTTGCGAAGGCTGGCGGCTGTTTCCGAGCGCGCTGCAGAGATCTGCTGTGCCTGTGCCCTGCGGTGTGCAGGGGTGTCCCTGCTGCTGTCCAGCACTGCTGCTCCCGGCTCTCCTGGTTGTGGGGCTGGCAAGGGGCTGCAGCGTGGCTCGTCGGCTGCGTTCGCAGCACGCTCCCGTTGATGGAAGAACACCAGATGCTGCGTCTGCAAGTGTGGGCTGGAGGGAGCCGACTGTCAGGCTTAGGGGGGTCCTCGCAGCCCCTTCTCTTGTCCTGCAGCAGCAGGACAGGCCACTCAGCACAGCGGGGTCTGCGTGCTGCACCGTGCCGACGGATACCTGAGAAATCTCTTGGGGATGGGGGCAGGTTGGGATTTTGGGGAGCTAGATCTAGCTGAGCTAGCGGGTGTTTGGGATTGTTCTGCCAGAGCATCTGGTCTGCTCCAGGGATGTGAAACATCCTGGACTCTCCAGCTCATGGCACTACTGGTGCACATGTGTGTGAGCATGCACGTGCTGCTGCTAGCTCCTGGCTACTGCCTAGTCCAGGAAGAAACAGTGAAGCAGCGTGCCATTTGGACTTGAGAACAAAACAAAGAAATGAGAGGGGTGGAAAATCCTAGGCTGATTTCTAAAATGCCATGAATTTCTGGGTGCTGATGAAAGGGCCAAATCTTCATTCAGGCAGGCAGAAAACCTGCAGCAGGGTATGCAGGCAGAGTCCAGGGCCTCGTCCCACAGCAGAGGAGAGCGGCCATTCAGCCAAGGGCTCCCGTCACCGGTGCACCCACTGGGCCCAGCCGTGTGTGACAGGGAGCTGCCAGGCTCCCTGGGCTGAGGATGGGTCTGCTCCTTGCAGAGGAAGAACAGTCTGGTTTCACTTTAAGCTCCCAGATGTTGGTCATGTTACCAACATTTTTTTTTTTTTCTGAAGCAAATTCAAAACATCTATTTTTCTTTAAGTTCTCAGACATGACATGCGGAGAAGTTCATTTCTGTGCAGCTCGCAGGCCAAACACAGGCTGGCCCTGGCCTGGCAGGGACGTGCCATGGCATCCCACTCTGCAGCAGACCATGTTCCGTGGCTTGTGCGCGCGCTCTGTGGGTCCCAGTGCTTGTGGGATGGGGTGGGCAGCCCAGAATGCACACGAGAATCACTGTTGGGACAGCAGGCTCTGGCAGGCTCTTGCCTCTGCAGCCTGTCTGTGGAGGACTGGCAGATGTGTCCCCAGCAGTCCATGCTGACTGCAGCTCTCCAAACCCCCACGTGGCTGTGAACAAGGCTGCAAGCCTGGCCCTGCAGCTCGGAGCTTGGCTTGCAGGTGGGGGCCCGGCTGTATCTGGGGGTACTCCCACACTGCAGGGTCTCCTTGTTGTGCCTGTCCTCCCAGAAGCACCAGGAGCAGGGTGAGATGCTATGTGAGGTGGCACTGGTGTGCCGTTGATGTAGTCCTCTGTCACCTGCTGTGCTGCTCTTGTGGGAATTCACCCTGGTCTTGGTTATACTGAGAGGCAAAATGTGCCAAGAGGTCTGGGCTTTGCATCTTTTTGCAGTGCTGGGGATGTTGCTGGGCATGCGGGTGTGGGAGAAGCTTTGAGAGCACCCCTGCAGCAGGAGCGAGCCCCCCGGGCTGGCAGTCGCTGTTGCAGCTGGCAGCCTCGGAGGACAAACGTCCTTCTTGACTGCTTCAGACATGGGCGCATGAGAAGCAGCTTCTATGTCACAGCGCAAGGTGTGAGTTTTTGCTAATGAAGACTTCCCAAGCTGCTTGATCTTGATACCACCAGCAGAGCGCTGGATCACTTTAGTTTCTTGCTGCTAAGCTGAGAAGTTCCTGAGAAGCGAGCAGGTTCAATGTTCGAAGGGGCTGTGAGCTCTCTTCTGCCCTGCTTATGCCCAAGCATGCAGCTGGCAGGGCTTCCTTCAGGGCACAGAGTAGCCAGGTTTGGGTGGATTTTCATGTTTTATCCCTTAAGACAAGAAGGCTGGAAGCAGCAGCAGACAGTTCCTTGCAGCCCCCAGCCCTCACGGCTCAGCCCCTCACCTGTTTCCATGGTGGTTTGCCGGGGCCGTGCCCTGTGCAGGAGTTGGTCAGCAGCTCCTGGGGGACATGGCTGCCAGGCTGGGTCTGCTCGCTCTGGAAAGGCACCAAAAAGGGGCTGGGGCTGCTTGGTCTGGGGTGCAGAGCCCCCTGAGCCCTCCCGTCAAGGCAGGACGCGGGGTGTCTGGTGGGGATGAGCACGAGGGCTGCAGGTGATGTGCCCGAGGAAGGTGTGGGCTGGTGGGCTTGCCAGTGGTCTCCTGCTGATGTGGAGCATTAGATTATGCAGGATTGAGTTTGATTTCTTCCCCCCTCCTTGGATTTTTAGTAGCTGACAGTTGTTACCAGCGTGAGGTACTAACTTTTTATTTTGAATGCATGAGTTCAGGCTTGTTAATCACTTCCAAATGCCCTCATCTAAAGGCTATATTGTTTCAGCATTCAGCCACTAATTTTTTGAAATCTCTGAAATAAGACTCTGCTCTTGAACATGTGCTGGAGAGTCGTTCCTTTCCGCTCTATTTTAAAAATATACATGTGGTTTAATTCAACAAGAGGGCTGGAGGGGACATTTTTCCATCATTTTTTCCCCCCTCTTTTTCTTTAGAGCTGTATCTGCCAAACCACCCAGCTCTGTGGCAACAGCAGCCCCTTGGATGATCCTGAATGTATCTGGGGGTTAAAAACTGTTTCTGGGGAAGTCTGGCATCGCTGCCTCAAGACCCACACCTTGGGGTGCCCTGGGGGCTGTTCACACTCCTTCCTTAGGAGGGTTCTCTGTCTCTGTTGCTCTGCCAGTGCTGCTGTGTAGAGACAAAGCCGATGCAAGGAAAGACCAAACTCCAGGGCTTTGACATGGATGCAGGCTGCTGGGTTTGGAAAGGCAGCGACTTCTGCAAAGCTAGAGGAGAAATGGCAGTGCCTTTCCATGAATGCTCGTGGCTCAGGCAGACACTGGACATCCACTGACATATCAAAGCAATGGGACATTATGATTCAAAAATGCAAAATGCAGGGAGGAGTCCTGCCAGACCCGAAACCCTGAAGGAACGTGGTTGTGTCCGGGCTCAGGGATCCCAAGGAAATATTTATTTCTGTGACTGAACTCGCTTTTGTGTGCCCTAGCTTTGGTGGGATTCTTGAAAAGATCTGGGTGTTCCATATGGTTTGGCAGATACAGGAGTTGCTTTAAACCCAACCATCAGTCAGAGACCTTTGGCTCCAAACGGGAGGAGACATTTTTTAATTATTACTACTTTATTTCTAAAAAAAAAAAAAA
>Ga0065711_1035584_pt1 | contig 22095 bp, 8 predicted proteins | sample Hoacrofraction12_FD_59098 | JGI IMG/M metagenome (GOLD analysis project Ga0065711, IMG submission 59098) | Hoatzin crop microbial communities from Cojedes, Venezuela - Epithelial fraction 12 v2 (version 2) | ecosystem: Host-associated > Birds > Digestive system > Esophagus > Crop | place... | reverse complement strand
TATGCTTCAGTTTGTGCCCGTTGCCCCTTGTCCTGTCGCTGGGCACCACTGAAAAGAGTCTGGCCCCATCCTCCTGACACCCACCCTTGAGATATTTATAAGCATTTATGAGATCCCCTCTCAGCCTTCTCCAGGCTGAACAAGCCCAGCTCCCTCAGCGTTTCCTAACGGGAGAGATGCTCCAGTCCCCCCATCATCTTTGCAGCCCTCCTCTGGACTCTCTCCAGTAGCTCCTCATCTGTCTTGAAGTGGGGAGCCCAGAATTGGACACAGTACTCCAGATGGGGCCTCACTAGGGCAGAGTAGAGAGCCTGCTTGCCACACTCTTAATGCACCCCAGGATATCACTGGCCTTCCTGGCAACAAGGGCACACTGCTGGCTCATGGTCAACTTGTCTTCCACATAATAATTCAGGAGAATCGATAGGTGGCCTAGACTGCTGTAGAGGTAGTAATGAAAGTGTTTGGCATTGCAGTCTGACCTGAATTTCCTCTTGTGAAAATACATCAAAAACGGTACAAGTATTTGGTGTTGTAGGGATCTACATTGCAGCTGAAGAATGGCCTTATATGGCAGAATATGTACGCATATCATTCTTTTAGGGAATGAACTGATGTTATTCCGTAGTCTTGAAGATTCAAGACACTTGTGCTCTGGAAACTGAACATGTGTCTACCCACTTGAAGCAGTAGTGTCTGCGTCCCCGGGAGATGGAGACAACGGAATGCACTCTGTGGCTCTGACTAGCTTGAATGGTCTGTTAAAAAAAAACAAAACTGAGTTACAAAGGAGTTAACAGTTTTTGTTTCCCATGGGAATTAACTTCAAGCAAATCTAGCTTCAGCAAGGTCCATGATACAGGGAGAGGTTCTGTACAATTCAGTTCAAAAAGAATGTACTTTCTGCCAGCTATGATGTTTTTAGTAATGGAAGTCAAATATTGGGGATTATCTGTGGCTAACCTATCTAGCTAGATTTATCTGTTCTAACTATGAGAAAAAGATTTTGTTTCTTTGTTTGGGAAAGGAGAAAATTTTGTTAACAAAGGGAAACACTTTTGTTCGTACTATTTTTCACATTGGAGGAGAATTGTATCTCTGTTCCACACCTGTAGCTACTCTGCTGAGAAACATTGTTTTATTCCAGGGTAACAAATGAATGTATTTAAGCTGTGGATGGGTGTATATTCCTCCTGTACAGTCATCTGTCCAATCTTCAGGAAAGTTCAGAGTGGGGCTTCATTACTCCAACCTCTACAAGTACTGGCAGTATTCATGAAAAAAATTGATAGTAGTGATACTACCTTGAAGGGGAAAAGGAACTCTTACGGCTCCTCAGTCCTTACCTGATGCCTTATATACCAAACTATAGCAATTGAGATACAGTAGGTCTTAAGAACCAATCCTGTCTATCTGATAGATTCTTGAAGCACTGGTGTATTTATAGGCTTTCTTCTGGTAAACTCTAGGTTCTTCACAAGTTTACTATCTGCTTCTTCATTAGAGATCTGATCAGTGTTGCCAAAGATGATTCTCTTGAAGCCTGTGGCCCATATCTTTGAGTGTCTGTTGATTTAATACAGCACAGTATGCTTACTTGGAATGACCTTCTTGTGGTGGATCAGTGTGGTCCAATGGTGGGACATATTGATGAACGTATACACTTCTGTGCCCTAAAATTTTTCTTAACTCTGAACAGAAGTTCAGACAGCAACTGAACATGCTCTCTGCCTAGATGTTAGAGCATTCACATAGGAAATAGCCACTTAGGGATAGCGTTTTCCTAAAGCAGTACTTGATAGGAGGTTTCATGCAGAGTAACCTATTGGTAGAGAAAAGTTCTTCTTACTTTGAATGCTTTCAGACTCTTGCCCAGTCACATAAAACAGTCCTTTAATTCTGTCTTTCGTTGTTCCTAGGAATACATTGAAAAGCAATGTAATTTTTGTGTAGAAGCAATCTAAATGGGTCGGCTTCTGTGTCTTGAGTATTTTCAGAAATGTAAGCCCTTTCCCCTAGCTCAGTGCTTGCATATTGGGCACTGGCTACCAAAGCTGATTTTTGAGCATGAATGTAGCATCCAATCCTTTTTATGTGTTGGGAAGCAAATGTTTCGGTTTTTCAGAATCCCAGACCATATTCTTGTTGTAGATATTCTAGTCCATCCTTGATTATAATGAGCTTCTTTACTCATAGTTAGTAATTTTTCCTTTGAAACATTCTGTATCATTAGAGAAAGAATCTTTTCAGAAAAAAGGCTAGCTTTATTAAGCAAAGAGATAAGGATGTGATTCAAAAATGGAAACAGCTAAAAAAGAAAATAAAAACTGTATGATGCAGTCATAAAACATGTTGAATGTTGATGTACTGTTCTGGTTGTTGGTCATTTTTTGTTCTGAAGCATGTTAGCTAGAGAGGGCTAAGGACTCTGCTTGATGGTAACCTTCTAGAAGGCTGAGGGTTTTTTGTTTTTTTTTTGTTTTTTTTTTTTTGGACAGATTTCTTCTCTACCTGTTTTGTGCCTCCTTTTTCAGGAATTCATAAGCTTGCATTGCACACTTTCAAACATGCCCTTTAAGAATTTTTAATTGTGGTTTCCCACCTTCCTCAAAGGTCTGGCTTGCAACATTAAGCCTTTCATATGTTTTTTCTGACTTGCACCTTGCCTGTATACCATTTTTGCAGGTTAGCAGTTTATGTTAATTTTCAAGACATTAATGTCCATTTAGATCCCAAGACACATCTTTGAGCCTTATTTTTAGAGTACTCAGCTGCCTGAGTTGCAGACAAAATGATAGATGGTTTTCATTTTGTGTTGGAACATGAGGAACCCTTTGGATATTGCTGCTGAAAGTATTCTGGAGAAGCTTGATTAACCTGTACATGGGAACAGTAGTTTAATTCAAAAGATACACTTGAGAAAAATATATATATGACTATAGTAATGTTGGAGTCTTATAGAAATCTGGAGTCTTATAGAAAGGAAATGCATATTCTGTGCACAGAGTTACAGCCCTTTAAAAAGTGCAAACATTTTAGCATGCAGATAACAGACAATGGAACATTTGAATATAATAATAATTATGTTGTAGTTCAGAGTGGTGGGGTTTTTTTTAACTTAATGAAAATTTATAGCTGCTACATGGTGGTCTCGCTGTAGTGCATGTGTTAATTTGGGGTAGAATTATGCAAGCTTTGTGATAAGATTTAATAAGTGACATGCAGATCTATTTAAAAACTAAAATTGTAACTTAATTTCTAGATTAAATTGGACAAAACACTGCTAATTACTCATACATAATTATTTTTCTTTTGTTACAGATGCTGTGGGTTTAGTTACATAGATGTAGTTACAATTGAGTGCTTCAGAATCACTTCTTGTCCCAAGTTAGTGAAAGTTTATTAGTAAAAAGGAAATATGTTGTAATTATTACATATTTAGAATATACAGTAAGATTTTAAAAGTATATTCTGTAGTTAGTAGATACACTAGGGAGATAAATTTGTCTATTAAATATAGTTAGCTAGTTCAGGAATTGGGCAGATGAGTGAATGGCATCCAGTTTGACTCTGGTCCAAGGCCAATGCAAGCCAAAACTTAGTATTTTCAGTGGATGTGTCTGCACATTATAAAGGTCATCATTAGAACTAGTATTAATACTACTGTAGATACACATTTAGATCAATTTACTCCCTGGTTATTAGCTTCTTCTGTTGTATTGTTCAACTCTTCTATAAACCAATCGTGTGAATTCCAAACTCTCTATCTCAAAAGTATGTTTGAGTCATATCTTGCAAAGTCTTGAGTTTCAATTTTTCTTGAAACTGCATTTATTTTTAGCATATCAAGCTTATTATGGAAGTGTATTTTGAAGAATATCAACATTAAAACCTATTTTAAAAAGCATAGGCTTTAACAATTTCCTCCCTACATAGACTGTTATTTCTTCTTCAATTTATGTGTGTCAATTATATGTCGAGCTGTCTTTTGTTGATGAAATCAGCATTAGATCATGATACAGGACTCCTGCTTAATAATTTTAGTGTGCTGCTGCTGGGCAAAAGAATGCCACTTTCTGACTTTCCTAAACATTCAAGAACTAGTGCTTCAAAATCTCAGGTGACTAGTATGTTAACATCAATCGAAGTTTCATCGGCAGGAGTGGAAATACTTTGGCCTGTGTCTGTCATTTGGCAATATATTAATCCATGAATATGTATTACTAGTAATAACATTTCTGTGGTGTAGAGTCCTAGTCTTCGGAACACCAATCCTGTTCCTGGTACGCAGCCTGAATAGTTGAGTTAGATAATTTGGTTGTGGTAGGAAAGGAAATAATCTGATCCTACATGTCTCTGGTGTGGCAACGCATGGATAATCGTATGTGTATGTATTCTGTGGAAAAACAATTTTTGGTAAGTATGATTAGCATTGGAGAAATTCACGTGCTGAATCTTTAGTACACCCAGTGATATTAAGAAGATGCCTTACTTGTCAGTAAACAGGAAGTTTCCCTGACTACGGAAACCAACCTAAGCTCAATAAGTTTAGAATTTATACTTTCCATTAAATAGCTATAATTTATCAAGTATTAATAGAAAATAATAATATTTTTTGTCCTGTTTAATACACAGTATGTTTCAGTCCCTCTGCTGCAGCTTGGATTTTGTCAGAAAGTTGCAGAATGAAATTAATGCCTGTCAACTTTGTTGAGGCTTAGGCACGTTCTTCTCTCTGCTGTGTAATGTGCATGACAATGAAGGGAGAAAGTTGTTTGGCCTTGGTTTAGTGGTAATTGAGATACAGTGTGTCCAGTATATGGGACCTTGGGATGGAAAACACAAACTTCAGGGATCTTGTTTTTCAAGAAGGAAGTGGTAGACTGTGACTGAATGTTACTGATGGTGGACCTTACTTTTTAAAAAAGATGTCAACTGCATGTTGCTTTGGACTCTGTCTGGTAATTGTCAGGCAAATCATCGGTCCTTGATACTTTGTCCTGTTTAGTATCTACCTACTTTTTTCTAACAAATAAAATGGAAATAACAATGTCAAACTTCCTGATGATATACTTCTGTATTCAGTTTTTGAGGACATTGCCTGTGTGCTGAGTTTGTAACATTTTTTGTTGTAATAACAGAGAATTTTAGAAAGTTTTTAAATGAAATACAGAAAGGCTTTCAGGAGAATGTATTGTGTGTCCTAAGCACTGAGTCATGCAGTAATGCTTGCTCTTTTTCTGTTATTGTGAATCTTGAATTGTTTTGTGGTTAGTGGAACAACTGTGAAGGGAGGGTGAATAGTCTTCTAGTTTCTGTTTGCTTACGGTGTATCTTCAATATATGTATTCTCTCTCACGGGAAGTAGGAGAGATGTTTTTGAACTCCCAGAAAGCCAAGGAAGATGTTTCTGTTTGTGGGGGACAGACCTACTATCAAAGATGGGCAACCCTCTCTCCTGGCCACATTTTGTAAGAGAAAAGTAGGACGTCTACTTTGTTCTTTGAAGGAATGAATGTGAACAGCTGTGTTCATCTTTAGTGGATAAAGAAGTTGTCCTATAGATTTAAATCTGATAGATGAAATGTAGAAAAGGGGTGGAATATGAAACTCACTTGTCTTTACTGTCATCTGTAGTTTTTTAGATTGTACCCTCTCCACATCATACCGTGTATGGGTAGTCTAGAAGCTTAAATGAGGATTCTTCTCTGAAAGGCAGTACATACTGCCATGGGCATAGGATGGGGCTGAGGCATTGTTAGAGCTGTTAAGGCTGGCTTATTTCCAGACACCTTGACGGATAGCTGTCTTCAGCTGTCCAGGTCGACATACCCTAAATGTTTTATTAGATCTCGGCTTTAATGGTATGATCAGATTTGACTGGATGGTGTATAATGCAAAGTTGCTTCACACAACATGTAAATAAAAGCAAGTTGGGTTTTTTGTGTGAGAATAAAGCTGTCTATGCAGTACTGAAAAAATGTATCTGTTAAAGGTGACACATTTGTATCTGTGGAAATACAGTCATTGTGTCTCATTCTTAGTGCATTTCGTAGAAAAAATGAAGTATGCTTGAAAATAAACACTGGTTTTTAATTTTTTTGTTTTTAATACCTCCCCTCTTCCCAATATTTCAGTATTGACCAAAGCAAAGTTGTTAGATGCATTTTGGGTAATTTAAGTTTGTTTCACAGCATATGAGTAATCTTGAATGCTGTTTTGGGACAGACAATAAAAATGAATGACCAGTAACTGTCATATCATTGTTTGGTTGGGAAATAAGAGTTGTTAGAATGTGGAATAACGTTGCATGTGTGATTACAAACTTCCCTCCCTCATGCAAACTCTAGTCTCAAAAGATCGTGTTCTTCCCTGGACATGTGAAATTTAAAATCACACCATTTTCCTCTCAATCTTCTAAATATGGCACTTCCATAAGTACTGATTTATTATCAGCTTTTTTATGGCAGTGTAGCATGAATTTATGAAGGCGATCCATTTCTATAGGCAACAGAGAAACTCTGAGCAGAAAAATCAACACCTGTCAGTCTTGTTCCACCATTTTCAGTGCCTGGTATCCTTACTGTCTTCTCCCTGAATCTGGTGGTGTGCTGCAAACCTCCACTCCTGCAAGGAAGCTAATAACAATACGAACAGAACCTTTTCTTAAACTAGCAGTTTTCAAACCTTTTTCCTTGAAGCTGCTGAGCTTCTGTTTACTGCAGTTTGAGAAACACCGGCTTGGTTTGCCTGTCCTTACTCTGTTACACCTCTGCACATACCCACAGCACACAGCTGAGAATGAGGGATGCAGAGCGGCAGTAGGTTCACTGCTCTCAGTGGAGAAAGGAAGGTGCTGAAAACTGTTGTTTTTCTAAACCGCAGCGATGAGCTTCCCTTGGAGAACGCCAGCTAATGCCTTTCTTCTCACCTCAGAGTCTGTCACACCTACCTGAAGTGGCCCCAGTGAGAGCCTTACCTGTAAGGGTCGTCCCTTAAACTGTGCTTCAGTCCGACATTAAAAGCCCCTCAGACTGACAGCTGCTGTCGTGGAGAAAAAGATCTCTGCAGATGTTGTGTGACGGCTGCTTTTTAAGAGCAGAGGAACTTTCAGTCGCTTTAACGTTCTGTTGTGACATGTAGAAAATGGATATTTCATGGAATTCATAGGTTACTCTCTGTCAGAACATTTTGAACTTCAGGTATTAGAAACTAATTGAAGTGAACATTTCACTTCAGCCCTTGCTGACCTCTGCAATCCACATTACTGCTTGGGATAGTAGCTGCATTCACTTGGCCATTAAACAAGTTATGAAGCTCTACTCTCTGATCTCGAGAGTGTAGTTTTCTTAATGGGATTTTTTTGAAGGTGGTGATAAAGACAACAGCTACTGTCAGAAGTATTAAGTAGTAGTGTGCAATGTGAACAGGCTAGTTTAACTCACTCCTAAATACAGTTCTTCTAGATTCTTCTAAAAAGAACACTCCTCCAAACAACAAAAATTGACATAAGTTGACAGCATGTTTTAGCAGATATTGACAAAATGTTGATTTCTGCTTGCTGAGCTTGAAGATGAAGAATGTAAGCAAACAATAATTTAAATTATTCTTAGTAGATGTTGCTATATTACACTGTCCTTGTCTGTTTTTTGTGTCAGAGGAACACTACAAATAAGCATCTTTTCTTCCAATTCTTTTCCTCATCTCACCGTTCTCTTCTCCTCTTCTTCTCTTTTCTACAAAATTGCAATATTTTACTTGCTGAGATAGTATCTAGTTTGAGCAAGAGACAATAGCTTCAATTGTGGAAGAAGTTACTGTTCAGAGTTCTTGCCTTTTTGTTCCTTGTCAAGTGAACCAGTAACTAAAATGCTGTGTTCTCTTTGTGTGGTGGACGTAAGTCTCTGCATGATAAAGCAGAATGATGACATGCAGGACTTGCTTTAATGTGTAGATATCATAAACAAGGCTAGGCAAGTAAATGTATTAGAAACTCTTACAGCAGGTGTCAAGCTATGCCTATTTACATTGACAGGTCACTTTAAGCCTACTACATACTTGCATTAATCATTTTAACAGACTAAATAATGAGTTTGTAAATTGAAGATATTGCTTCGATTTTTTTTTTTTCTAATTGCTATAAATTGTAATACATAATTTTCTTTCCATCATTATTCTAGTTGTAAGGCTTACCACTTTTTCAAATATGTTAAAGGTAGGAGTGCCAATAAGATGTGTTACACTAAGGATGTAGTAGTAGGAGGAAGTGAATCTGGGGGCTGGAAAAGGGAGAAGGGAAGATAGATCTGGTGTGTAGATAAACACTTTGGGAAAAAGTAAAAGGTGAAGGAGCTCTAACATGCTGTGATCTACATTTGAGAAGAAACAGAAAACAGCAGTAAGGGAAAGGAAAATACCTTCTGGGAAACAAAATCTTGTATACAAATATAATAGGTGAAAAATGTGACTGAAAACAGAAAGTGGAAGGAGAAAAGCAAGCAGAGAAAGATAACAAGAATACTAAGGATGTAGAGGATAAAAGCACATATCCATCCTAAATCAGGGGCTCATTTAAGAAAAGAAAACCACCTGAATTTACAAGCAGTCTTACAAAAATATGAGGGAGGAAGAGGGATAGGGGATATAAAACTAGATTAAACTACGGCTTGAGGTTAGAAACCCTATGCAGATCTGAAAGGCATGTAGGTAATAGTGGAGCTTCTTTATGGGCCATATTTGTTTTATTCAAGGGAACATCTAGACAGTCAGACTAGTGTCTTGTTAGCCATTCTCATTCATCCTGTAATCTTAAAATATCAGTGAGGTTTTCATCTTGCCTTCTGGCAGATGCTTTTTTCCTGAAAGATAGCAACACAAGATTTTGCAGAGCCAGTTATTAAAGTGTGGGTGTGTGGCTTCAATGCCTTGTGTTAACAATCTGCATGAGGCCTCAGCAACATCTGGTTTGAAGAACATTATACGATCTGAAACTTAACGACTAACTTAGGCTAATTGTCGTGTTGTATAAAATTCTTTCACTGTTGACGCTGAACTTGAGGCAGGAACCCTGTCTCTATGTCTCTTCTATGTCTGTATTTTGAAAAAGTACAGATTTTATATGGATATAATATTTTAAGAAGGCTCAGTAAGTTTCAGAGATGTGTGTGTAATAATGTAGATTGTCAAGATATTCTTGTGGTACCAATTTTGTTAGGCAGCCCCTGCTGATGGTTCTTGCATTCATATCACCCTGCAGTTGTATGGTCTTACAGTAAGCAGGATTGGGTACTCATCCAAGGTCTTTTTGATTTTGTTTGCTGGGTTAAGTTTTACATGGATTAATTTTCTGTTCTTCTCAGCCAATTTTACCTGTGTGCTGGGGGTAGAAAGATAGGAGAAGGAACTGCAGAATTTCTGTCTGTGCTGCTTAAAAAGTGGTTATGGTTATCAAATTATTACCTAAGTATTCATTGCAGATTTAGGCAAAGCTTTACTGAGAATTCTCTTCAAATCTGTTTCTGTACTTGTGAAATCAAAGGAACTTTGCAGTTGATTTCAATAGAATCAGGCTTCTTATAAAAAGAAGTGGACTGGGGAAGCTGGGTGGCTGGAGGGGATTCCTGAGGTTTCTCTTTCAAGACACAAGTCGTCTTTTCCATTTTCATCACAGTATGCTTAGTTTTAAACTAGTGGAGTAAGAAAATAAGGCATCTATGTAGGTTTGGAATTGGACTTTACATATCAGTTGGGTTTTGTCAGAAATGATTATGATGAGTATTCTACACAGTTACAACATTATTTCTAAAATCATAGCTGTAAATGGTCCTTATTCTTCTTAAACTCGGACTGTTTTTCAGAAGAAAATAGTTCTGGCAAATATGTTATTCCAAGCTGGAGACACCCTATTCTGTAAATTCCTTAAATTAAATTCTTAATTTTAAGTGTGACATTATTAATGGGGTAGCTTTATTAATGAACTTGGGCATGAGGGAGTTTGGAATAAAATAGGCAATAAGGATAACAGTTGACGTGAGATTTTATGCTGTCAGTTCTGTAAGACAGTAGAGATTGTTCTAAAATCGAATAAGCAGTTTGCATGCATAAGTTAGTTATCAGTAATCTGATGGTATGTCGAACAGACTTCTGTAATTGTTTATTTTTTTCCAGAAGAATGAAATACGTAGTTGATATTAAAAAGTTAATGTGGGGCAGGGAGGGGGAGGAAGTTTGTTTTGCGTTACATTCTTCTCACAAAATAATTCTTTAATGTAGCATCAGGACTGGTTTAGTTCAGACCATTTCCTGTATATTATATGCTTCAGGTGAAAGGATGCACTTTATTTTAGTGGTAATTCCAAACATCCTTCCTGTTTCTTTTTGTATTGAATACGACTACTTTAGGGGGAGGTAGTCCCACAATTCTTACATAATTATTGTAACACTAGGAAAACCAGGTTCATTTTTCGGTGTCTGCCTCTACCTAGTCTTTAAACCCTTTAGCAGTTTTAATGTCTTTTCACAAGATAAAACCATAGACTTGATGACTAGGACCTCACTTCATGTAGTGCTGACTCCTGCTCGACTCAGAACTATGGCCGGTACTAAGCCAGGCCGAGTACCTTTGTGGATGAGCCTTGAAATACTTGCGAGGATGGAGCTTTCAAAGGCTCCTCTACAACCTGTTCCTGCCCTGCACCACCCTCCTATTCAGAAATTTTCTGCAGAAGTCCGATCTGAACCTTCTGAGTTGCACTTTGTGGCCATTCACTTCTAACTGTCTGCTACTACCAGGAACAGTTTGACTCCATTGTCTCTGTAACTCCCGTCCAGTAGTTGTCATTTACTGTTATTAATCACTCCTAAGTCCTTTTGGCTGAAATGGTCTGACTTGCCCAGTCTTCTTGGAGGCTGTGAGTTCTTTGCCTCTTAACCATCCAGAGGGGACCCTCTCCAGTTTCTTAATAGTCTTTTTGATATGGGAACCCTAAAACCAATATTCTAGGTATTGCCTTGCTAGTGCTGTTAGAGGGGAATGGTAACTTTCCTTGTTCAGTTGGTTCTTGTTTCTGTCTTGTTCTTTTTCTTCCCAATATAGCCCAGTGTGCTGTTTGCCTTATTTGTGATGAAAAAGCATTGTTGACTTGTTTTCGGCTTGGGGTCCATTGTAACCCTTGGGTCCTTCTCAGCCGGACTGCCACTCGGCCAGTCAGCTTGCAGCCTGTACTGATGTGTGGAGCAGCTCTACCACCTTGTTACTTACTGAGCTTCGCAGTTTCAGAATGACTCACTCCTCAAGTTTCTCCGTGTCCCTTTTTTTACTGTTATACATTGAGTTTGGTTGTGGGGTTTTGTGGGGTTTTTTTGTTTTGGTTTGCTTTTTTTTAGCACAACAAAACAGGATCAGAGCTAGATATCTTGTAGAACTCTGCCTATAATCTGTGGTAGTCTAAAGATGACTCAGGAATCAAGGACTCATCAAAGTGAAAAATGGCCCTGAACATCTTGAAGGCTCAGTCCCCAAAGAAGGGCTTTTTTAGATTTTTAACTTTGAAAAAAAGGACACATTTCTGAACTTGTAAATTAAAGAGAAAAGGAATGTTTGTATTTTAGGTTTTATCTTTGTAGTGGTGAGAAGTTATTGCTACTGAATAGTTGTATAGTGGCGTGCCTGAAATTTCTTAGTAGTAGCACTAGCAGTGAAACTTGAAAGTTTTTCTGATTACTTAATCTAGTAGTTTATTTTTTTTAATATTGCAGCTGAAATTAAAAGCATCTGTCATAGTGATGTAGATAAATAAAGAAAATATTCCTCACGCAGTTGTTATTACAGGCTAATGTTCACCTAGTAATAACATGGTTAATAGCAAATAATTTGATTTGTGATTGCACAGAAAGCTAAGGTGACTGAGATGAAGAATGCAAGAGTATTTCTGCCTGGAAAATAGGTACTGAGATGTACACAAATATGACTTTCCTGTGACTGTGATTGTTTTGTTACTGTTTTACCAATTAAGACTGCAAGATTAAGACCTGAAGTGCTTCATGACAAACACTGGTAGTAGCAATGCAAGCCTCCTGCCCACACACCAAATGCTATTACTTGCTTTAAATTCGTATTTAACAAAGTTGCTTTAAGGATGTGAAAGGAAGCTGGGTGTTAGTTTCTTTCTTCAAACTCAAAGGTTATTTTCCACCTTTGCCAGCACTTTATTTTGTGTTTTAAATTGAAGATGCGCAGATATGGGTGGTCTCTTGCATTCTGAAAAAATATCTTTCTGAATTTGTAGTGCATGTGAATTGAAAGACAGAGGCCTGTTGTGATTTCTCTGCACTTCTGTTTGAAATCCACATTCAATTTTACGTCTCTGTATGCTTTGGTACAGTGATAGCGTATTGCAACCAAAAGACTAAGAAGTGTGGTGCTTCTGATTTCTGGGCAGGGAGCATTTTTGATTGATACTGAAGGTTGATTTTGTTTGGTTGTTTTTCTCAGCTGGAAATGTAGTGTCCATGTGTGTAAAATCTCAGAATGGAGTGCTCAATTCCCAATACACTAGTACATCTCAAACAGAGAGCCCCAGGTAGAGTTACTTATCCATCTTATGTTTGTCTTACCTATTAATTTGCCACGACCTGGCTAATTTAGACAAAATTGTAATCCCTGTAGGTATCATGACAATCCAGACAACAGTGACCCTGGAAATAGATTGTAGGATATTGTGTTCTCTATATTTCCTCATTTTTACTGCAGGGCAAACAAATGCATATTCTTTTGCTTACAATTAGTACACGTGCTGAAATACAGGACATTTCCTCAACACTATTGCTCTGTGACAAGAGCATTATTATAACTGTATTTTTTCAGTCAGAAGAGTAGTAGGAGGAATAATGCATTTAAATATACCAAATCATGTTTCATTTGTTGCTTAGCAGCCAAAGCAAATTATGGAAATCTGAGACAAATCAAATATTGCTGTAATAAAGGGATTTCAGATCAGTTTGTCCATTTTTGTTATTATTTAATATTACACCAAAGTTCAGAGTTTGAGGGGGGGAGGTGTCTTTTCCCAGTTACTGATGTTCTCATTAGCCAAAATCATTTTGATGAAAACTGAAAGGGCATCAGGAGAAAAGCAAAAGTGAATATTAAAACAAAGAGGGGGAGTGGGAGGAAGACATGAGGTGAAAGAGAATAACAACTATGTCTTTTGAAATCTCACCAGGTGTGTGCTTTAATTAGGTACATAGGGAGAAAATGTAACATATCCTTAGTCTGGATGTTTAGGGAATTCTCTGGATGCCAATTTAATTTACAAGTTTTTTCACCATGTAAGTTTAAGTGTTTGGAAAGTACATTAACTAGTCTTTGCTATGTTGAAGATACAGGTGATTCAGTTGCACATTGTGCATAGGGGAAGCTATGTTACTTGTGAAATTTTAATCATTTGGTCTTAATTTAGTTTTAATGCGTATAGTTGGATACAAAGGATCATAATTACCACAGCAAAAGCAAACAAAACTTTGAGCACATCCAATTCTGTCGGGGTTTTTATGTCTCCAGTATTTTGCGCATGAAGGAATTGCTATGAATTGACGTTTGGGGGTTGGAGATGTGGAACATAATGAATATTTAAAGATAAAAGTACCTCCAGGTTGATTCAACAGTAAGATACATATATAAATACATGCAGAATAAAAATTAAAAAAAGAGAACACCTTCAATATACAGGTAAGCGTTGAGGTGTATGCGAACAGGGCCAGACTGCTCCGGGTTTACTGAGGAGCAGGCTGAGCTGAGGAGGCGGTGTTCATATGTGACTAATGCGAGATCATCTGAGGGGCTGGTATAGCTATAGAAAAAAAACCAGCAAAGCTCATGCAGTGGAGAAGGGCAGAGATTGGGAATTTTTTTTTTTTTTTTGGTGTGTGTTGGCTGCAGTCCGGTCGGATGGCCTCTCCTGTGTTCTTGATCCCAAGCAGCAGGCAGTGCTGGTAGGGCTAATCAGGCCAGCCAGCGCCATCTGAATTTGGGGTCTTGGAGCGTGAAGGAAGCAGCTGCTGCAGTGCCTGAGAGCTGGGCGCTGTAATGGAAGGTGCATGTGCATGTGTATGTGTGAATAGAGGAAATTCCTAAGGTTAAAGCATGAAAATGGACTAATCTTAAATCTCTGTTTTGTGGTCGCAAACCTGTTGCTATCATGAATTACTCTTCGTGGAAACTTAAACCTTTTGGAAAGAAAAATCCTTTTAGTTGGAAGCTTGATGTACACTAATTTCTTTGTTACCCAGCACACAGGCCACAGTCTGTTTTCTTGATTGACAGTAAGGAAATAGGAGCTGAAGTTGTCAGGCTGTGACCACAAGCATGATTTTTGACTTTTACCTCCTCTAGCTCTTTGGGCTTTTTTCTTTAAATTTCTTTCGGAGTGAAGATAGTGTTTCCCATTCTTTTAAAGTTTCTCTTTCTGGTTTAAATGAGTAATCATTATGTGTGGGCAGCATCGTTTTGAGGGCAGCTTTTGACGCATAAGCAACTGCTGCAGAGAGATGCTGGATATTTATGGAAGTTGGTGGGTTTTTTTTTTAATCAGCACAATATTTCTTATCCTAACATAGAAAAGGAAATACATACTTTTCAAAATAAGATGCAGAAAATGTTAGCAACTTTTATTTCACAGATACTTATTTTATGAAGTAAAACCCAAACAGTACAATCTGAATGCTTAATTTCTTCTTTACTGTGAAATATTTCTGCAGTTTGTATGGTCTTCCAAGAATTCTATTTATGCAGCATCTTTTGTTTAAAGGTATTTATGTACTTCAAGGCTTAATTGGATTTATTAAAACATGTGAGAAACACGGGAACTATCTTTTCTTTCATATTGAAAAGCTAAAGGGATGGAGAATCTTTGTGGACTGCTTAAAGTTAACACCATGTGAGAAGCTTGGAAGAAGAGCAAATCTCCAGACTCCTTAATTATTTTTCATTTTTTGGCATTCAGAATTTAATTTCAAAACTTAATTTTAGACAGTTGCAAAATTCCAGGTTACAGAACAATGCTGACATAAACATCATATTTCTCGAAACATGCTTGGATACTAAAGCTGAAAATTGACAAACTAGTTTAGCTGTAATTGAGGGAAGGGGCTCTTACTGTGGTGTGTTTGTGGGGTGGTTTCGTTTGTGTTCCTGACAGAAACAGGTGCTATCATTATAGTCTACGGTTTCAGTGGAAAAAAAAGACTGAAAAGCATGCAGGCAGCATCACTTTGGTGTTTCACTGATGAAACTGAAAGGTAATGTTGCTGGTCAACAGTGAGCATCTAATGGACTGTTTGCTTACTGACAGAAACCTTAATGCAGATAGTCTACAAATTAGCTGAGAAACAGTCAGAAGTGATCTCTTTCTGTAAGGTAGTACAGTTTTTAGTTTGAATCGTAGGACAAATTCCTTTAGCTGTAGAGGAGCTCTGTTTTTCTCAAAACTTACCATAGGTAGGCTTTTCTCCATGTCTTCCGTTATGAGCCATATAGTAGCCAACTGTAGACATTTACGGGATGTTTTTCACAGGCACCTTCTTGTCATATGCTCACTTTTAGGGCATGTCATCTGTATATTTCTGACAGCACCAGTGCATATTGCACGTGTACAGTGCAGCAGAAACACTGAGGGATTCCTGCTTGTGTCTGTTGGAAGGGCAGCATCCAGAAGTGACACCACAACAATTTATGTAGTATGCTCCCAACCATATTCTTTCCTGACGACCGTCAAAAATACGTTGATGACGAGTTAGGCAGCTGCAGTCTGTATCCGTCTTCTCTCTCTTCTGGAGTCTCTCCTCTTTTGTAGGACTGGATGTGCATCTCTCATGTGGAGGAAGTGAAAGACAGGTGTCAGGAGCAAACTGCAGCTACAGAGCAGTTTGGTTCATCTGCACCCCTTTTCCCCTGCTGTGTTTGACAGGTCCTACATAAAGAGCATGGTCTTCACATCAGGTGAATTGGGATGGCAGGCTGCATGTGTATCTTGAACTATGTCATTCAGAAAATGGTCTTGTTCCAAAGAGGCTGAAAGTATTCTGTTGATCATATTTTTCTCTCAGTGTTTGGATCTGACCAACCACGTGCAAGATCTGTTGAACTGAAAATGATTTGGCAAGGACAATGTTGAATCTTGTTTTCTAGCCTGTGGTCTTGTGATCAGGGCAGAGACTCGGGATTTGTGGGGTGTTTATGTGCACGTGCTGGTATTTGGAATATAAACTTGTGAGAAACTGGTTTATCTTGATTTGCATTGAAATGCATTTGAAGATTACATCATCCTGCAGGACTGGATCATTAATCTTTATTGCTAAGTTTCTTCATTTATGAGCTTGAATAGTATTGCTAACCCTCATGCAGAGAGAGTGAATTTGACTGCCTGCCTGCATTCGTATTCTTAAAGTAATAAATTCTAAGCAAGCAGAAGATGCCATGATAGTTGATGTTGTTCAGAGCTGCAAAGCTGTGGTTGTAGCAAATATGTGAAATTGTGTAGTTTGCACAGAGAGCTTTTGTGCTTATGTTTTGTGAGCTCAGGTAATTCACACACACACACCCCACACCCCCCCAATGCTTAGCTGAGGTTTACTTGAAATTACCAAAGATAGATCTCTTTCCTGCCACTTCTCTAGGTAAATTCATTGTAATTGCTTTTCAGGAATGTAAAAAATTTGCTGAAGGCTTTCTGTGAAATTGTAGAGAATGCACTACTCTAGCTTGGCATATGCACTATTAACAGTAGTCATTCAGTGATGATTAGGTTAGCATTATGTTGCCATTGGAAGTCTCTGAATATTGTAGTAAAGTAAAAGTTAATTTTCATTCTAATGTCCATAAAAGTTTCTGGAAATGTGGACTGTGTGAGAGTGACAAACCTTGGCAGGTTTTTATTTTCTTGTGTAATCATTTGGATGCCTTTTAAAATTGTTTTGTTTATCTTAACACTTGGATGTAAAAAGAAGAATGCCACAGTCACATTCAGGTGTCTTCAAACATGAACACTTTTCCAACATTCTTGGCACCCTGCTGTGAGAAGTTCCTGTATACATTTTGATTAGGAAGAGCACCGTATTATGATGTGATTGATCATATTAGATCACAAAATGGTTGAGGTTGGCAGGGACTGCTAGAAGTCATCTGGTCCAACCACTCCTGTCAAGGAGGGCTATCTAAAGCCAGTTGTCCAGGACCATGTCCAAGCAGCTTCTGAAGATCTCCAAGGATAGAGACTCCACAACTTCCCCGGGCAACCTGTGCCATTGCTCAGTCACCCTCCCCATGAAAAAGTGTTTCCTGATGTTCAGAGGGAGCCTCCTGTGTTTCACTTTGTGCCTGTTGCCTCTGGTCCCATCACTGGGCACCACTGAGCAGAGCCTGGTTCCGTCCTCCTTGCACCCTCCCTGCAGGTAGTTACACATGAGGATGAGATCCCCTCTGAGCCTTCTCATCTCCAGGCTGAGCAGTCCCAGCTGTGTCGGGCTTTCCTCATATGTGAGGTGCAAAATCTTGTGTATTCTTCATCTGTTTTTCCATCCAGATTTTCAATATGTAAATAGAGATGAGTTTCTGAATGTATTTACATTCTTTAATTGAGTATTCGTGAAATTGAAGGAGGAAAAAAATTGTTCCCTCTGTATTGTGGCTATATTTCTGTTACAGTTGTGAAAAAGCTGGTGTGGATGCATTACAAGTGACTCAGAAAGCGTGAGTAGCAGTGTGAATGTTGTAAATACAGCTATAACATCGATACAAATGTTGAACTTTTATCTTTACATAAATGAAAAGTGAGAAATCAAGCTTAGAGACCCCAGCATCTTGATGCATCATTTTGTTGAAAGTTATTAGGAGTTCTTTTAAGTTAATAATTTTGTATTTATTTTAAATCTTTATTTTTTGAGTGGCAGTCTTAAAAAATTAGCAGTAATGGTTGACCTTCCTTTTTACAGAGTAGACCATTTAATGTTTTTTATTGTTATACGTCCTTTTAAATTTTAATGGTTATTGGGGTGTGTATAAAGAACACTTACTGAAAAGGGTACTTACTAGAAAGGGATGGTTCCTGAAAGGGGAAAAATGTGAAAAATTAAAACAAATACATCATTTTAAGCAAACCGTTGTGTAATCTGGTATAATCTGCCCTTTCTCCACCCCTTTTATGTGAAGAAGTAGGGCTTGGCCCACGGTGAAAGAACAGGATTTGCACCTTTTTGTAGTTGTCTTAGTCCTGGAGGTGTACATAAAGGTGACCGTGAAAATTCTTATGAGGGAGCCCCGTGCTTTCTCATCACATGATGCCCTTAGCAATCTGAAGGCATTCATGGGAAAAAGGGAGAGCTGTAATAACATCAGGAATCTTCTCATATAATTTGAATTTACCAGCTCTGAATTTTTATCTTGGAATTTATAAAAATTATTTCATTGAGTCACATATTAGAAATCTATTATGTGCTCCTTCTGCTATTTCTTCTCGCCTGATCTTGTAACCTGCCTGTTACATCTCAGATTTTTTTCCTGCTCTTATTGCCAGCATCTCTTCCATCATCTCATTTTATTCCTTTTTTGAGATTCCATTATTCTCTCCAGTGTCCAGAGGTGACATCTATAACTTTGCGTATATATATAAATTGAACTATCACTTCTGTGAAGCTATTATATCTGAATGAATTGACCAGATTTTCTTGTATTATACTGGGTTTATGTGGCAAGGTTTGGAGGGAGGCTGCAAGGATGGCTTCTGTGAGAAGGCACCAGGAGTTGCCCCCATGTTGGACAGTGTCAGCCGGCTCCAAGACGGGGTCCTTCATTTCCTGTCACATTTTGAGGTTTTTGGAACAAGGAGTAGGCTACTTATAAGTACCAGGTAAAAATTAGAGGATATGTACATTGTAAAGTGAGACAGGGTGGTAAGGCACTGGCACAGGTTGCCCAGAGGAGTTTTGGTTGCTCCATCCCTGAAAGTGTTCAGAGTCGGGTTGGACGGGGCTTTGAGCAATCTGGGCTAGTGAAAGATGTCCCTGCCCATGGGCAGAGGGATTGGACTAGATGATCTTTAAAGGTCCCTTCCCAACCAAACCATTCTGTGATTGTGAGGAACCAGGGAGGTTTACGGTAGGTGTACACAGTAAATGAAACTGAGAAAGTCAAAGTACATTTGTTGGCTCAGGGATCTTTATCTTAATCTTGCCTTAGAAAATGCAGATAAGGAGTTTTTAATTGTTTGCAGTGAGAACTAATAAAAGCTATAATCTAGTCTCTAAATAAATTGTAATGACTGAAAAGTTATAGTATAGTTGCAGGGAAAACACTAAATTTAATAATACTGCCTGATGTTCATATATTAAAAACATGAAACCTTTAAAAAGCATTCTTTAATAACATTTAACCAGTTGCTGTGTTCTTATTGGGCACATGCATTACTGTAGGCATATTGAGCTTTGCAAAGATGAATTTAAGAATCAAATATATTTTAATTCAACAAAGCACTTGGTGTTTGAATGTTTCATGTTCAGAAAGAAAATAGCTCTAAAATTACTTTAAAATAAGTCTGTATTTTTTCCAAAAATACATAAAATAAAGGTGTATGTGTGTCTAATGCCTGTGTTGGGTTTTTTTTTTTATTTTTTCCCTCTAGTGAGGAGAATTTTCCTGCAGGGAAATACAAACCATACTCCAAAACCAAGAAGCTTCCCGGAAGTGTCTGTGCTCTTTCAGCTCCCTCCAACTGAGGAAATGTTAATTTAAGAACCCTGCCTTTTCCTACCTAACAAGACCATTGAGGTATTTGGAGTTGATAGTGCTAGAGACTTTAAAGATTAAAGTCACTATCTTTAACTGGGTCAGGGAAACAATTGGTGGATTTTTAGAGAGAACAAAAGCTATATTATGATTGCCTCACAATAAAATTTATGTAGAAATAGGTGCAGTTCTGTTAGTTCCTGTCTTTTGGCCTAGTGCCAGCTGTGTGTAAACAGAGACCCCACCAGAGTCCAGCAGGCTGTAACAATTTGCTAAAGAATAAACACTAGAAAAAAAGATCTGGAGATCATGTGATTTGTTTAATACAAGATAGAAAACTATTTCAGTTCTGTACTCAAGCACATGGTAAAGTACCTATGACTTCTAATGATGGTTATTGTTTGCATTTTGTTTAATGGATGGAAAGAAATCACAATCATAAAGCTCAGCCAAATGCTCATCAAGGCCAAATGCCTTGGTGTTAGTTATAATATTTTATTTTTGTTTCTTCTGTGGTTCATACACATTTCAATATGTCTCCTTCAGAAGATCATGAAAAAATGTTTGACCAGAAATGTTTGACCTCCAACCAAATGTCTCTGTGATTCTGTGTCTCCCTGTGAATTTTAGATCCATGTGTTCATGAGACTTGACTTAGAAAGTGAGCAAGGATTCTTGCTAATCACCGTGAATGGAGTCAGCGTGATTAATTGATCCAAGCAACTTAACGTCGTGTAGCTGTAGTTCTTTGATGGGCTGTCATTATACACGTGGTGACCTACCTTCTATCCCTGCTGTTCAGAATTTCTTCAGCTGAGGGTTCCTGCCACTGCACATGTACAAAGAATGACTTCATCTGTTGTACCTGCAGGTGTCGTAACATAGAGACAGTGCAGCAGAAGGAAATGCTTCTGGTTAAAAGAAGCCCAAGTCTGCTGGGGTGCTTGCAAACCAGCAATGAAAGGTCTGTGATCAATACATCTGAAGTAACTGTTTGCTTCTGGATCAGTAACAGTTTCCCATTTATAAAACAGGTTTAAGTTTATGTAACAAAAGTACTTGAGTTCCACTGCTCTCTCTTTTCCTCTGCAGTAACATGGAGAGGTTGTTACTGTGGTGAGGATAGTTTGCTTCTATGCCGATACATTTTTGATGACTGACTGCAATAAATGAATCATACTGAATAATCAAGTCCCTTCATGTTAGCTGCTAACTAGCTTTCGCTTTAGCTAGTGTCACATTGTCTATACTATTAGATAATGGTAAATTTTCATGGCTTTTCATACCTATGCTAGTTACATCATGTGGGGTTGTTTTTAATGCTGATTATCAAATGGAAGACTGTCCTCACTGTTCTGTTCTGCATTTTCTCCTCTCCTCCCTTAGGAAATGGGTGGCAGGTGGGGGAAGGAAGGAGGAATGAGGTAACACTGAAAATCATGTTGCAGCATGTCATCTTCTGGAATGGTAGGCGGTTTCACATTGCGTGCATCTTACAAGAGACGTTTTCAGAAGTTGACATAAAACTGCAGCTGATGAAATTATGCTTACTCCACTGAGTGATCTGGTTGCATAGTTGTGCACACCCTAGCACATAGGTCTAAATTTACTTTTTCTTCTGTAGTAAGTGTTTCATATCAATATGTGTGGTTTTGAAGTAAAAGACATAAAACATGTTTTTCACATTTACAGGTAATTATAGCTCAGCATACTTAGTTGCAGTCAATTGTTCACAGTGGCTTGAAAGACTCACACCCCCACCATTTCTTTGCAAAGAATTTAGTAGTTACTCGTCTTTTTATTTCCACAAACAAAAAAGGTATCATGAAGTATATTCAGTACAATAAAGATGCGCATTTAAATATGAAAAGTACTTTACTCAATGCAACTTTAGGCAGTATACACTGTACACAATGTTTGTTCATCTTAAGGTTCTCAGGCTAGTTTAAACAGATACAGGACATGGGACAAAAAAATAAGTGGTTTAGAAAGTTAAGATCTATGTGCACATACAACACAGAAAATGTTACCAGTAGGAAAGTAACAGGTGTCTTCAAAAAAAGATCCCGTTTTCCTCTCCAGTTTTTGTGTTAGTCCTAATGTTGGCTGCAGAAGCTCTGACAATAGATCACAGACCTAAGCCTCTTTTATGTTCCTTTGGCACTCTGGGTGAGGTAATGCATTTCTTCACCCGGCAACGTGTAGCTTTTTGGTGACTGGAAGAAGGAACAGTTGGGAGATCCAAGCTGCCGAAAGAGAATTGAAACGCAGAGGAGAGACAGTTATTCAACTCAAAAAAAAAAAAAAAAAAAAAAAAA
>Ga0065711_1035586_pt1 | contig 22096 bp, 39 predicted proteins | sample Hoacrofraction12_FD_59098 | JGI IMG/M metagenome (GOLD analysis project Ga0065711, IMG submission 59098) | Hoatzin crop microbial communities from Cojedes, Venezuela - Epithelial fraction 12 v2 (version 2) | ecosystem: Host-associated > Birds > Digestive system > Esophagus > Crop | place... | reverse complement strand
GGGGGGGGGGGGGGGTGTCTCCCCATCCCTCCACCCACCTTCTCCTGGCAGGAGCAACTGGTGAACGATATCGAGAAGGTGTGCTACATGCTGCCCCACAGCGTCATCGGGCAGTGCAAGGACTTTGTTGACTCCTACGGCAAAGCCGTGGTCATCATGTTGCTGGAGGCCACCGACCCGGCGGCTGTCTGCACCATGCTGCGCTGCTGCCCCCGGGGTGGGGACGCCCACCAAGGTGAGCCCGGGGGAGCGGGGTGGCACCCAGACAGCAGGTCCCCAGGGAGCAGGGTGCTGGGGGGATGCTAACGGCCCTCCCCGTGTCCCGCAGGGGCTGGTGCGCTGGAGCAGCTGACAGCGGAGGCGGGTGACTTCTGCAACGTCTGCCAGATCATCATCACCTACTTCGATAACGAGCTGCTGAAGAATGAGACCCTGGCAGAGCTGGGTGACATGCTGGAGAAGGGCTGCGAGCTGCTGCCCGTGCCACTCACCAGCAAGGTGAGCTGGGGGGCGAGCGCCCAGCCCGGCGGGGACCCCCAGACCCCCCCCAAGCCGGGCTCACCCCTTCTCTCCTTCTCAGTGTGAGACGCTCGTGGTGCAGTACGAGCCGGCGGCCGTGCGGCTCCTCGTGCAGATGATGGACCCCACCTTCGTCTGTACCGTAAGTGTCCCTGTGCCATGGGTGCCACATCTGCTCCCTGGCACAGCCCGGACTGAGATGGACATCTTTTGACCAAGCCTGGGGGGTGCTGGCAGGGGGGGTCAAAGAGTGCACTTGGGATTTTTTTTCTTCCCCCTCCCATGCTTTTCCTCTGCAATGCAGAAAATAAGAGCCTGCAACTCATCCGAAGAGGATCTCCTGGGCTCGGACCGCTGTGCCTGGGGCCCACACTACTGGTGCAAGAACATGGCCACAGCAATTGAGTGCCACGTAAGCATTGGCCACGTCCCCTCCCCTGGGTTAGCAGGATGCTGGGGGTCCCTGCCTCCTCCCACCATCCTTCCCCATCTCTCCCGCAGGCTGTTGAGCACTGCCAGCGTCACCTGTGGAACTAGGAGCCACCTCCCTGGCCAGCCGGGCTTGCCCTGCCGTTTTGGTTCAGGATCTCGGACCCCCTCCCTTGCTATGCTCCTGCGCCCATGGATGGTGACCACAGGAGCCCACCGGCCTCACCACCCCGGTGGTGGCTGTCGGGTGCCCCAGCCACCTCTGCTGCTTCCTTTTCCACCCCTGGAGCTTGGATTTCCAAATCAGGTTAAGGGACTCGTTAGTATTTTCAGGACTGGAGATTCAGCCCTGATGTCTCTCAGGGCGACTGCAAAATCCCCTTCCCCATCCTCATCCCCTTCTCCATTCTCACCCCACACTGAACCACTCTTAAAGCCCAGATCCTGCAACGTAGATCCATCCCCGTGGGCTGGGACCATTTCTGCTGCCCAGATGTCAGCCCTCGGCTCCTGGCCACCTGCAGCCTTGCACCCGGGGCGAGGGGGGAGGTCTCACTGGCTTTTGGCAAACCCAGCCCTTGCTGGTCCCTCTTCAAATTGGGGTGGATTTTTATTATTTTTTTTCCCCCTGGTCACCAGTTAAAGAAACAACACGGATTAAATTTACCTGCAATGCCCGGCTCTGCATGACATTTGCAGTACACTAATTTTGTGTCCAGCCGACTGCTGGCGATAGATATATATATATAGATTACATATAGATATATATATATATTTTAAGTATCCCATGAACAAAAAATGAATAAGTTTGGGGGAAAAGATTTCCTTTCACGCGCACATGCCCACTGGAGGGGTCCCGTGCTGATCCAGCCGCAGCAGCGAGGGGCAGCAGGAGTGGGGACATCTGTGGTGCCCGGTCCTGAGCGTGCACGGGAGCATCTCATGGCAAATAAACTCTTCCCGTGAGCCCGGCTGGTTTTCTCCCTCCTCCTTCTCCTGGGGTATCAAGGGCCTGGCAGCACAGCAAGGAGGGGGCAAACCTGGGGGAGGTTTGATGCTTCCCCCAAAATCTGGGGTGCAGCAACACCTGGGGTGGCACCTCATGGAGGTGATGGAGGGGTGAATTAAGGGAACAAGGGGGTTTTCTCTTAAAAAGGCAGTTTGCGTACGATGACTCTGGCGTGGCTGGAGAGGAAGGATGACAGACAGGTTACCCAAAGCCATAGACAGTGTATTTCTGAGTCCCGTAACAGACCGTGCCCGAAACTCTCCACAAGGTTACGATTGGAAACAAACCCCCGAACGAACAAACCCGAAAGCAAGAGAGAAGGGGAGAGAAACGGGCAAGAAAAAACACGCACAAGCACTCCACATCCAGAAGCCCCAGTTATTGTCAGTCTCTCTCTTTTCGACATCACAACATGTTTTGGTAAAGCCAGCAAAATGGAGAAATGTCTTCGGTTTTTGTTTTTTGGTCTTTCCCTGCCGGAAAAGTGACGTTAATGCCAAATGGACTCGGCTGCTCCCCACGCTGCCCCGGCCCTCCCCGTGCCCGTGGTCGCGGCGTGATGGCTGCCTGTCCCCAGCCTGTGCCTGGGGATGCTGCAGTTGCACAATCCGCACCTTCGCCGTACCTTCACCACTGTCCAGTCTGGACTCATTGGATTTGTTTAGCTTTTCTTTTTTTTTTTTTTAAAAAAACCCCTTTCTAAAATAAGAAAAATAAAAAAAATTTAATGCTTTCATGGATAAATGACAGGTGAGTAAAAGCAAACCGGTCCTGAGAGCCCTTTTCCGGGGCCAAGCTCTCCAAGACTGCCAGAGCAAACTGCACCAGTTGGCCTGGACTCCTTCTGCAAGGGAAAGGGGGGGGCCAAGTGCTGGTCTCGGGGTGCCCCCGGCCCCCACCACGGTCCCCCTGGTCCGTGCTTCATCCCCGCCAGCCCCGGCTTGCCTAGAGGAGCAGCAGCAGCGCCACCACCGCTCGTCATAACTCGGTGATCTCCAGCGGGCTCTCCATGATCACCTCCCGCATCTTGTGCAGAGGGGTGGACTTGGCCGACTCCGTGCGGGCGTTGTGGTCACTGTAGCCCCCACAGTCGGTGGTCAGAGTCTCCAGCGAGCGACCCAGCACCTTCTGGTCATCTTCAGGCAGGCTGTTGAGGTCGGAGGCAAGCAGCGTGCCTGTGCTGCCGTGCACCACATGGATGCCGTCGGGACCTTTCAGCTCTACCGGCTGCTTGTGTCGGAAGCGGAGGCTGCCCTGGCTGGGGCTGCGCTCCTCTTCCTCCTCCTCCAGCTCCTTCTGGATCAGCTGCAAAATGTCCACAAAGTAGGGGAATCACCACCATGGCCAGAGCAGATCCTGGCTTCCCTGCCTCCAAACCTTCTGCAATGTCAGAGGCCAGCAGGAGAGATGGGACCATGCTCTTCTGAAGCAAACTCAGAGCACGGTGATGAGGATCACCAGCGAGATGATGATCTCCAACTGGATCACTCACGTATGGGATGGGCGCCCTGGCTCAGGCACTGGCTGCCAGACGGATGTTGTGTCCGGCAGCAGCCCCTGCAGTGGCCTGGCCGAGGTGTTTGGACCCGAGCTGAGGTTTGGAGTTGTATGAGGGTGGTGGGACAGGAGACAGACATGGAGAGAAGTTGAGGGAAGGCTGGATATGGTGGAGGAGGATAAGGGTGAGGAGGGACGGGGGCAGAAGGGCTGAAAGGTATCTGCCATCCCACTACTCTCCTCCACTCTCTCTGCTCCATGTTTTGCCCCCATGAAGAGGAAGAAGGCTGCAGGAGGAGCTGCTTCTCCCCACACCAGCTCTCCTGCACCAAAACCCTCTGTCCCAGACTTTTTGCCTCAAAAACCTGCTGGGTTGATAAGCTGAGAGGAGGAGAGGGGAGGGAAGATGTCCTTGCATGTGTGCAGGGACCTGCAGCTTCCGGGCCAGCCTTGGTGGAGCAGCTGTGGCTTTGCTGGGAGACAGGGAGGTGATGGACATAGCACACCCCGCAAAGAAGGGGGTCCTCCCCCAGGGTAGCAGAGACCGAGGAAGAGGGTGCTACTGGTGCTCAGAGGAAAGATGGGGGGGTCATGAGAGCTGTGGCACTGTGGGGAACTGGCAGCCTCAGTGGAAAACCAGCGTCTGGCTCATTTTGATTTTGGCCAAGGAGGGAATGGGGGGACTGCTGGGTGACGGGGCCTGTGGCCGCGAGGAGCAACCGCAGCCTGCGGGACCAGGAAGACACACTGCATCCCAGAGGGCACGGCAAGCATCTCCCCATGCCCATGCACACCCCGTCTACCTCCGAGACCGAAGAGCAGTCCCCCTGACTGGTGGTGGCCTTATGCACCATCCGCTGGGCAAAGAGTTTTTTCAAGCGCATGTAATCATCCAGGACCACCTTCAAGAGAGAGCCCTGGGCGGAGGGGGGAGAGATGACATGTTATCCAAGGAAGATGGTTTGGTTGGAGGGAGGCTGGCCTCATCCCAGCGTTTTTTGGAGCAACATCACCTGCTGACGCCACAGCCATGAACCTGGAAGCCAAAGCGGTAGAAGACCCCTCGGTGGACGATGCCCGCACACATCACTCACCTTGATGGGTCCCTCCCGCATGATCTGCCCCAGCTTGGCAATGTTGTCGTACTCCTGGATGGCTGCCCGCAGGTAGCGATCATCCTCAGGTTTGGCCGCGGAGGGCTCTCTCCCAAAGGTCCCCTGTGGGAGGAGAAAGCAGCTGAGGAGGTGGCGTTGGCATTGGGCATGGGGAAGAGGCATCGCGGCAGGGACTGTGGCTCACGTGAGTGCGGGCAGGGCTGTTCCAGAGGTCGGTGATCTCACTCAGGTTCTCCGGCAGATCATCCTCGTGCTCTGCCTGTGCTGCCAGCTCCATGTTCCTGCAGAAGGGGTCCAGCCACACCGGGTTGGCCCTGCCCGGGGGAGAGGAGCAGCCCTCAGCACATGCAAAGAACAGCTGAAAACCCAGCAGCATCCCCAACCCCATCCAGAGCCTGGATGCTGAGGTTCACTGCCTCCTCCTGCCCTTTGCAGACATGAATTTGGCTCCTCTGGATCCAGATGTGAGTCAACACCTTCCCATCGTCTCTGCTTACACCAAGCCTGGCCAGCATTGGCAGAGATGGAGTCACAGGAGAAAGAACAAGGTCTTTTGGCTTTGAAAGCTCTCAAGGCAAGCACATGTGCCAGGGCCAGTCATGCCGTGCACAGCATGCCTGACTGCATCCTTCCACAGAGAGGCATCACGTCTCCACCTCCTGCACATCCTTGGCTGCAAAACGCAGCTGTCCCTCTCTCAGGAGCAGCAATGTGTCATGCTGTACTGCACGAGGTGGTAAACCACGGAGCAGAGGCCAGGGGACAACTCACCCATCAAACGAGTACTTGTTGGTGTTTGGCATGTCCATGATGTCCATGAAGCCTCTGTTCCCTGTAAAAGGCAAGGGTGGGGGTTACAGGGTGGCACGTCGGTGGGCTGAGCAGCAAACCAGCCTGGCTGTGGGCATTGGAGGGACTTCTTTACTAGGGAGGGAAACTCGGTGACCGAAAAGGCACCAGAGGCACGAGAAACGTGCTGGGATGAGGCTGATAATGGAGAGCCTGGACGCTGAGAAAAGCCTCCCATCATTGTGCCTTGCTGGGCAGGATCGCCTCTGATTTACATCTCGCTGTCATCCCCCACGTCTCCCCCCCTCCGTGCTGGTCATGCAGCTGGAAAACCCCAAACACTGCTCACCGGTGGAGCCAGCCACTATGGCTTTCAATTTCCTTTTGTGCCTGCAGAAGAAATACAGCAAATCAGGGAAGAAAACAGAGAAGATGCTCAAAAGGAGAGAGGGATCCAGATTTGCAATAACCCTGCAAACAGCCCCTGTATCTATAAGGACAGTGAGCTTGGCGGGGAGAGGCAATACCAGTATTAAAACCACCATATTTTGGGGGAAGAGGGGCAATTTCTGAACCCAGGTTGAGCCCTGCCGCAGAAGGTGTTGGGAAGGTGGTGCCCTCCTTTGCTTGCTGGCACTGCCACGCAGGGCCCCCTGGACCGCGGGGACATTGTGGCTGGCAAGGAAGAGCCAGGGTGTTACTCACACTGTCCGGTAGTACCAGTTCATGAGGATGAAGAGCATGGCAGCCAGGAAGAGCAGGACGGCCAGCACGATGATTGCCATCTGGGAGAGAGAGAGGGGTAGTGGCAAACTAGCACAGAGTCAGCGCCGGTGGTGGGCAGATGCCCGAAATCATTTGGGTGAAACTTCTCTCCTAGCCATGGAGGGCCATGGAGGAAGGGAAGGGACATTGCCCCAGTTGCGAGCAGAAGCTATCTCCAGCTCCAGCTGGGCCATTACCTGCAGAGCCGAGAGGTCATCTGGGGCCCGAGCAGTGATGGCAGGCTGCACGTCCAGCACGTTGTAGTTCCTGAAGAGGTTCCTCAGCTGCTCTTTGTTCTCATCTATCATCTGAATCACCCTGGGAAGAGAAAGGTTGCTTGGGCGTCTTGATGTTAGGTGAGGCTCCCCGAGGACTCAACAGACCAGGCAATGTGCTAGGTGATGGGCCATGTGACGTACCGCTCCACATCCAGGATGCGGTTGGTCTCCCTGTTCACCACGTGGATCAGCAGCTCTGTCTGCGCAAAGTTCACCCGACCTTTCTTGTCAACATGGAACTGGAGAGAGACAGCAAGGTCTGCAGTGCAGGAGAGGTGTCTCTTCCTGGGGCATCTCCCGAGTGTGCCCTGAGGTGTGCTCATGTGGCAAGAGATCCTCAAGCCTGGCATGGGGTCGGTCTGGACCCCTTCAATACACCTCAGCCTGGGGGGTATTTGTCACCTTCAGAGCTCAGGGGTGCTTATGGTTTATACAGACAGGGCACTCTCAAAGGAGACCTCCCAAGAAACATGTGGAAGATTACCTGCTCCTCAAAGCAATCTCAAAGGTGGATGGTTACCTGCACATCATCTGTGTTGACAATGGCACCCGTGATGTTGGAGAGCAGGCTGATGAACTCCTCCTCGAACTGCCTGACTTTGTCAGGGATCTCGTTGATTATGATTTTGACCCGCTGGTCATCCCGTAGGATGTAAATCCCTACAATGGCTGTGTCATTGTGGCCCACCAGGTCAGAGGCCATGATGTCCACCACAAAGTAGCCAGGATTGTAGGCGGTGAAGAGGTCGAAGGTTCGCAGGATCCCATCAAGGGTTCCTGGGGGAAGCATGGTCACAAGCCCAGGATTAGTGACCCTGGCCATGGGGACATCTTTGGCCACAGCAACGTTTCTGGCCACAGCCCCGTGCTCCTGCAGCATGCAGGATATGTACCAATGCTGAAGACGTTGGCCACCTCCTCAGAGTCATTGGAGTGCTGCTTGATGTAGCGGATTCCCAAGATGTTGTACAGGACCAGGCTGTTATTGCCCACATCGGCGTCCACTGCAACCACTCTGATCAGCTCCGATCCCACCTTGGCGTCGGTGGCAACCCCTTCAAGAGAGAGATGGGACAGGGACCTGGGGCCGGGCTGGCTCTCACTGCCCCTTCACCCAGCTGAATTTTCCCTGGAGCATCTCTGGCTCCTGGTGCCCATCCAGCCCCTGGCTGCCCTTACCCGCAGTGTACTCCGACTTGGTGAACTGTGGGGACTGGTCGTTGATGTCATCCAAGAAGATCCGCACCTCCTGAAGTGTCAGGTCCCCGGTGAGGTCCCAGAGCTGAGTCCTGCCTGCCCGCTGGCCCCGAGGAGGGGACCAGTTCCTCTGGCTGGATGCTTTGACAATGATGGAGTAGTATGGCTCCTTCTCCCGGTCCAGGTCTCGCAAGACCTGCAGCTTCCCCTCCCGGCTCAGCTGGAAGTTGTTCTCCCTGTTCCCAGCTGGGTGCAGAAAAGGGACCCCAGTTAGTCCCCTTTGGGCTCAGCATTTCTGAAACGCCACCTCGCCTGTTGACCAGGGCAGAAAGGCAGCGAGGAGCTGACGGCAGCGATGGAAACGGTTGGCGAGGGGTGTGCAGGTGGATGCAGAGCTGCCCATCCCCTCCCTGCTCGGCACTCACCTGCTATGAAGTAGTAGACTATGGCATTGGAGCCCTCATCTGCATCCACAGCCCCGGTGACGTTCCCCACCACGGTGCCTGGCTGTGAGTGCTCAGGGACGGAGAGCACCTGGTACTGGGGACTGTCCCTCTGCCAGAGACCCCGGAAGAAGGGAGGGTTATGAGCATTGAGGTGGCGCTTTTTTTTCACTTTGCAGGACAAAAAGCAGACAAATCCCATCGTGTTCCCCGCTGTGGTGATGCTCAGATCCATCACGCGCTCGCAGGCATCCCCGTCCCTGCACCCCCGTGTCCCGTCCCTTCCATCCTGGTGCCTTACGGGTGGCCGGAGGAAGATGGGCTCATTGTCATCTATGTCATCGAGGGCAACCTGGAGGGGCTGCATGGTCTCATAGGCTGGCTGTCCCTGGTCGCAGGCCACGATGATCAGCTGAGGAGAGAAGAAAAAGCGCCATCCTGGGCAAAGCCACATGGGCCATGAAACATAGGTGAGGCAGGGACAGAGGGGACGGCTGGGTGGCAGAGGATTTGGAGGGGGATTTAAAAGGGAATTGGGAGTTAGGCCACCAAGATGCAACTCCCTAATGGCACTTGATAACCACCCAGTTCCTGCTAAGTTGTGATGACTGTGGCAGCTGACCCCATCCCCACCACATCACTTGCATCCTGCCAGCCCCGCACTGGACCCGCAGTCTTGAGGACTGTCCCAGCCACCCGGCAGGTGCGTTGCTGCCCAGCTCACGTTGTACACTGCCTGCTTCTCCCGGTCCAGCCGCATGGCCGTCTGGATCAGTCCGCTGACCGAGTCGATGCTGAAATACTCCCAGTCTTTGTTCCCTGCCCCGGTTTTCAGCAGATTGTAGAGCACTGCTCCGTTGAGGCCCTCATCTTTGTCCATGGCGTAGACCTCGTAGACGTTGGACCGCAGGGGGATCTCCTGCTTGCACATGTGCAGCCCCTCAGTCACAGCATTGCATGCAAACTGCCTGCTCCCCCTGCTCCTCCAAACCCCCTTGTCTCAGGGTCAGCAGGCTCCCACTGCCCAAAACCCAGCCATGGGCTGGCAACACTGAGCCATGTTTCCCTTTGGCAGGGTGGCTGCTCCACATGAATGCCAAGGACTGGCTGAGTCAAGCCTGGCTTCTCAGAAAGGAGAAACGTCTTAAATGTCAGCATTTTGGCCCTTGTTTACAAACAGGCTTAGCACGCAGTGACTGACTGTTTCCTTATTTTGTGTGCTGCCAGGGTTTCTGTTCCCCAAAGCTGCCCTGGCATCCCTGCTTGCATGAATGGAGAGGGGCTGTTGCTGACCATCCAGCCCCGTGACCTAAACCTTCCCGCCACATGTTGAATCAAAGTCTTCTTTCATCCCCGGTGGCGATGGAGAATGAATTTTGTCACTGGTAGGCAGGAGTGCTCCTGGGCACTGTCTCAATGTGCCATGACCCCTCTCCCTCCCAAGGGGTTTACCTCCTTGATGTGCAGGATGGTGCCGTTGGGTGGGCGGATGAAGACGGGGCGGTTGTCATTGATGTCAATGACCTCAATGTGGAGCATGGTGGTCCCCCAGAGAGGGGGGTGTCCCTTGTCCGTGGCCACCACGGTCAGGTTGAACCGCTCGTAGGACTGTAAGCGCCGCTGGGATGTGATGAGCCCAGAGTCTTTATTGATCTTGAAAGCCTCTGGGGGTAGAAAAAACACATCTCTCGTTCAGGACACGTGGCACCAGATAAATTGTGATTAGAAACCAGTGTACTAGCTGAAGCACACCCCTCACTGGTGGGAAATCCAGAAGGGGTGGTGGAGAAGAGATGACTGCCTGAGGCCAGGGCTGTGGATACTCTCAGGGTGCCTTTTCAGAGCATCCCTGCTTGCTGCTGACTCTCTGCCACTGGGAAATGACAAGGGCCCTGCTCCCAGGCCACCCCTGGCTTCATTTCACTCCTGCCCAGGCCAGCTACACCGGCTGGGACAGGGCAGTGGTCAGAGAAACCCACGGATCTCAGGAATATGAACTTTCTGTGATTTCTCTCTACCTTTATGCTGGCTTTTGCTTGTTTCCCATTACTCCTCAGCACGCAGAGATATACTGAATTTCAGGCACTATCACTGTCTACCCACAGCCTCCTAGTCCTTCTTAGCTTTCTTCTAAAGAGTGCAGTGAGTTTGCTCCAAGACACACTTGTGTACATAGAAAACATTGCTGGGGTGGGGGAGACAAGAGGATAAGCCAAGGCTGGGCTGCAGGACAAAGGCAGGCAAAGCCATAACATGCCACCCCACGAGGAACTGGGAACTGTGGAGCAATACTGAAAGCTCCATGCTTTCGGTATTGCTCCTGGGAGCGTGTGCACAACCTTGCTCCCAGCCAGCCACAGAACACGGGACGTAGGCTTGGCCCCTACATCTTCTTCAATTCCTCTTCATGGTAACCTTCCTCCCCGGGGGACCATACCCCTCTGTCAACCCCTACCTGCTCCGGGTCCCTCGACGCTGTAGGTCACCACTCCGTTATCCCCTTCGTCCAGGTCTGTGGCAGTCATGGTGATCACCGATGTCCCTGCTGGCTCGTTCTCATAGACGCTGGTGCTGAACTGGCTCTTGCTGAACTGGGGCCTGAAGTCGTTGATGTCCAGGACTGTGATCAGCACCTTTGACAAAGCACAGCCAGCTGGGTGACGTGAAGTGGGAGACGGCCAGGCTGCCCCCAGGGCCGTACCCCTGCCATGACCTGGGGCTCTACTGCTGGAGCACGGTGCCTTTCCTGCTATTCGTTTAGCTCTGCTAGATGAATTCCTGCCTCCAACAATGGGGGCTGCTGCGGCCGGGGCACACATTCATGCCGGAGCACTTGCAGACAATAGTGTCACCCTCTCCTGCCCCTCCTGCTCCATCCCCTCCTGCTGATGCACCGCCTTCGTGACACGAAGTCCCCTGCATCATCCACCCCACAGCCCCTGGGGTCATTTGCTCTTCCTTCTGCCTCCCTGAGCCACCAGCAAGCGCACTGGGGAGGAAAGCCTGAGGTTTAACACCTCCTTGCTGGCAACAACCACACGCAAGGAGGAGAGCCCTACCTGCACGGAGTTCTCACGACGGTTACTGGAGACGTCCCCAGGGTTGTCCCTGGCCACAGCTGTCAGCGTGTAGTGATCTTTCTTCTCCCGGTCCAGGGCTGACAGGATGTAGATGTCACCCTGCAGCACACAGAGACCTTCAGGTGGATCTCGTCTGGCAGAGCTGGTACTCGAGAAGGGGCAGAAGGTGAGGTGTGGGAGCAAGGCACAAGGCAGGACCATCTCAGCCTTCCCTCCCTTTTCCCTCTCTGTTCCAGCCTCGGATGGCTCCTTACCGTGTTGGGATTTATCCCAAACTTGCCCTCTCCATCCCCCAGGCTGTACTGGATGAGAGCAAACCGCCCAGAATCCGCATCTGTGGCCTTGACTCTCAGGATGACTGTACCCAACGGCACATCCTCAAAGACAGCTTTCTGTAAGCAAAGCGACAAGGCAGGACTGGTTGTTTCATCACTTGGTGTTTTAGTGGGCAGTAACCAAGGGTGCAGCGTGGCACCCAGGAGTGGGCACAGCTGGACGCAGAACAAGACATTCACACAGAGTACACTGATGGGTTGACCATCTTCTTCAGCTGGTTCAAGCACAGACAGAGGGAAGAGAAGGCGTCCCTGGAGGACCCCCAGCTCTGTGCCTGCCCTTTCTAGGCAGGCACTGCTCAGCCCTGCATGGACTTGGATGGTGGAGCCCAGCTCACCTGGTAGGATGGCTGGCTGAAAATGGGATTGTTGTCGTTGATGTCCACTATCTGGAGGTACACAGGGATCTCAGCAGATCTGCGTGGAGAGCCATTGTCGGAAGCTCGGATGGTGAAGTTCAGCCACTGCACCTCCTCGTAGTCCACCGTCCTGTTGGCCACGACCTTCCCTAGAGAATGGCAGACCCTGAAATGAGAAACCTGCCCCAGGCTACCAACCTGCCCCAGACTCCCACCTCCCCAGGCCACCGACCTGCTGACTGGTCTTCGAGGCAGGCATAGCCTTCTGGGGAGAGGTTCAGCAGCTCATAGGTGATATGCCCATTGGCACCTTTGTCTGGGTCCACCGCTGAGATGGAGATCAGTGTGGTGCCCTCTGTGGCTCCCTCCAGGATCCTCTCAGTGAAATAGGTGACCCCAAAGGGGCGGAAACGGGGTGTGTTGTCATTGACATCCAAGACGTTAACTGTCAGCTTGGCTGTGGCCATGGTGGAGACCACAGAGGAAGAGAAGAGGAAGAGGACAAGTGAGAGAGAGAAGGAAAGATAGGAGAAAGGAGGCTTGTAAAGATACAAGCACAAAAATCCAGGAAAGCCAACTAAATAGAGCTGGTTCATCAAGAAAAATGGCAACATTTGGCAAAGCTGCTATGCCTTGATCTGACTGTGGGAGAGTCTCACCTACTTCAGACCTGCTCCTGATCTGTGTGTACCTTCCTACACATGGGCCTGGATTTACCAGGAGCAGGCTGGCAAGATGTCACGGGTGTCTCCCATGGTATGGTTACAGGCACACAGTCCTCTCCAGCCCCAGGCCAGCTCTGGGATGTTTGGGTCATTTGTTAAAGGAGGGCTCAGAAGAGAACCCAAACCTTCTGGGAGCTGATCCAGTACTGCTGCCACCAGAAATGCTGCTGGTCAGGATGGAGAGGTAGAAGGGAGAGTTGCTGACTACCCAGAAGCTGTGCCAGTGCCTGGGAGAGGCTGTGCCAGCCCCCACCAGCCGCCAGCCCTGGCCCTGCACTGCCTGGCAAGAAACCATGCTTACCATTGGGTACGCTGACCGAGCGGTCGATGACTTCGCTGGCATTGTCATGGACAGAGATGGTGACTTCGTAGGTGGCCACCAATTCCCGGTTGAGGGGGGTTTTGATCTTCACAGCTCCTGGGAACCCCAAAAAGATGGGGGTCACAGGCTGTGCCTGTGCACCCCACATTGAGGACCTTTGGCAGACCCATCTGCACCAGCTGACTGCTGCATCGTCTGCTGGACTTGTTCTCCTGCCTCTTCCCAGAGGCTAAAAGGGGAAAACACTCAAAACCTACAGGAGGAGATGACTTCTCTCCCCCTACTTTCCATCTCCTGCCTTTCCACCTGGTCTGCTCCACTCAGCTAACTAGGTGTCCCATTGCCTCAGCTGGTGTAAGGGTTTGGGTTGTGCAGATGAAAGGGGTTTGGGAGCAACTACTGTTGCTCCCCTGCACCATCTCATCTACCTTAATTCAGCATCCAGGCATCTTTAAGAGTCTTGTCCCATATCCTTTCCAACAAGGGCATTTTTCTTTCCTGGATCAGCTCTGAGATTCCAAAATAGATGCGGGGAACTCCTGTCCTCCTTCCTTGAGTGCAGAGCCCACCACTTACCCTGGACCTCCACCCCCTCCTTCCCCCAGCAAGGGTGCCCGTGTCCAGTCTGCCAAGGCTGAGCAGCCCCCGGCCCGCAGCAGGGCCACCTGTGATGGAGAAGGGTGAGACGGATGGAGGCGATGGATGGCACGGAGAGAGAAATGAGCACAGACACAGAGACAAACCTGGCAGGCTGAGAGCTGGAAAGGAAAGAAAAGGTTTAGTGAAGCTGATTGGCCAGGGGAGAGAGGACAGGGCAGGGTGAGACAGGGAAGCTGAAGGAGGACAGCAGGGAGGCAGGAGGGGAGCATCATCTCCCTGTGCCTCAGACACCTACCTCCAGGCAGAGCAGAAGAAGAAGCAGAAGAGAGTAGAGGAATCTGCGCCACCCATGCCACCCTTTCTGCTCTCCTACCTGTCCTAAAATCCACTGTGAATGTTCCCTGCTGGTTGGGCACCAAGGCGTCTGTGTCGTCACGGGCCACGATCTCCAGCAGGTAGTACTCCAGGCGAGGGTGGAGGTCCCGGTCGATGGCGGTCACCTCGGCCACCACTGTGCCAGGGGCAGCTGACTCGGGGACACTGACGGTCTGGATGGGGTTGATGAACTCAGGCCGGCAGTCGTTGACGTCGTCGATGAAGAGGCTGACGGTGGCAGTGCCCGAGAGTGCTGGCGTGCCCTGGTCCACGGCCACCACCATCAGCCGGTAGGCATCCCGCTCCTCCCGGTCGATGCTGATGTTGGCCACGCGGATCACCCCTGTGGTGCCGTCGATCAGGAACCTGTCCTGGCCACCGCCCTCGATCCGGTAATCCAGCTGCTGGTTGAGGCCACTGTCAGCATCTGTGGCTGTCACCTGGAGGACAGAGAAGCCTGGAAAGAGGGGACACAGCCGTCTCAAGCGAGGGTTGGAGGGCACAAGCAACAAGCCCCCCCAGTCCCAAATACTGTGAAGCAAAGTGGGCAGTCCCAATTCCCAAATTTTCCCTTCAACCCCATCCTAAACAGGCCTGATGCTGGGAGCTGGATCTTCACAGTCCCAGGGGGACATCCAGGTCTCCCCATCACCCACCCTCAGATCCAGTCCCAGCCCTCGCCTGACCTGGGGGGCTGTTTTCCCGCAGCCGTGCCACGATGGAGGCCGGCTGGAAGATGGGGCGGTTGTCATTGTCATCTAAGACGGTCACCAACAGGCTGGCGGTGCTTTTCAGGCCCCCTATGTCATGAGCCACCAGTGTGAACTCCAGGTGAGGGTCCGGCAAAGCCTCTCGGTCTATCACACTGCCAGGCTTCACTGAAATAACACCTGGAGAAGGGAAGAACCCCAGTGACAGACCCCATGGCGGCCTGGTGGCTCCGGGCTGGCGATGGGGACCTGCTGAGCCACCCCACCTGTCCTGTTGTCGATAACAAATAGGTCCAGGGATGCCTCCAGGAGCTGGTAGGTCACCAAGGCATTGCTGCCCTGGTCGCCGTCCAGAGCTAGGATAGGTCCGTTATGCACTGTGACCGGAGTCCCTGGATGGGATGACAAGGGTTACGGAGTGTGGCAGCCCCCTGCAGAGCTCCCCCCCCATCCCCCTCCAATCCTGGTGACACATGAGGGACAGCAATGAATGGATGGAGGAGGTGACAGAGCAGGGCCTTGCGGGGCACGAGGCAGCGGGGGGGTGGCTGCTGCAGCCTTGCAGACCGACTCGTGAGGCCCAGGCGAGGTGATAAGACATCAGGCTAAAAATAAACAGACAAACACATCCATCAGACGGATGGCACCAGCACCCTGCCATCAAGGGCATCACCTGGAGGCACCCAAAACCTTTGCCTGGGAAGCCCCTTGATGGTGGGACATGGAGGTACCTGAGGTCTTTGCACAGGCAGTGATTTAAATGCCAGGAGGCAAAAAAAAAAAATTTCAAAAAAGAAGAATATTTCTAGCTCTTTGGCTGTGAAACATCTACCTGGACAGGCTGGGCTGTTTTATCTCTAACCCCTGGAGCTAGGTGGGTCCAGGTGCTGGTAACGGAGAGAAGGCACTCTGTACCCTCCTGTGTGGGGACATTGGGCAGGTTGGGTTCCTCGAGGCAAGGGCTGCCCCCAGGGCTCGGCTCAGACCATGGGCACGTGTTGCTGTCTGCAGCTGAGCAAATCCCAATGGGACAGATTTCTTGCAGGCTTGTGCCTGACCTGTGTCAGGAAGGTTTTCCACCAGCAGCTTGGACCAAAGCCACAGCCTCCTCGATGCTGATCTCCCCAGGAGATTGGCAGGAGCCCCTCATACTCATCATCCCCATCCCACTGACCTGCAGCCTTTCACTGCTCAGCGTCATGTCTGCTCCAGAATGTCCGCGAGACACCTCCCCTCACCCAGCCGCCAAAGGGAGTCTCCAGGAGCCACATAGGGGAGCAAAGAGAGACCTACCTGGGGGAGAGTTCTCCACCACCTCAGCCTGGTAGGAGCTCTGGGTGAAAATGGGGTGGTTGTCATTCTCATCCGCTATGGAGATGACCAGCAGGTCAAAATCCTAAAGGAAAATGGGGACAAGAGGGTGATGACCGCAACGTCCTTTCCTCAAGCTTACCTCCTGCCTCTCCCTCCTCCAGCTTCATGCCAGTCAAAGCTGCAGTCCTGTGCAACTGTGATGCTGAGCTCCCTGGAGGGTCTGCAGGGATCCTCACCCTAAGGCTGGGCATCCCTTCCCACCCTGAAGGGTGATGCGTGGGACATTTTGGCAGGGCCAAAGGATGCTCCAGCATCATTGTGGTTGTCCAGCTCTCCAGCCCAACTTCGTCCCACCTTCTGTGACATCTATTGCTGTTGCACGGAGTCAACATGAGATATTGGACTTCCCCTAAATATTACTGGTCCCGCTCTCTGCTGGGGAGGGCATTGGAGCGGTCGAGGCTGCTATTGGAAATGCTGTGGGTAAATGCACCACCTGGTTTTGGCCACGGCAGCCCCTTCTCCCACCCACCCTGCTGCCTGCACTGCTGGAGGCCCCAGCAGTGTCCATAATTACCCGCCTGGCATTGCGTATGTTCTCAGGGTTGTCCTTCACTGTGATGGTTAGCCTGTACTCTGCCACCCGCTCCCTGTCCAGAGGGTGGTTTACGTAGACAATGCCGCTCTATGGAGAAAAAAAGGAGGAAATAGGTACAAGGGATGCAAGGAGCACTTCCCCCACAGCATCTCCTGCCAGGGCAAGGATGCCAGATGGCACCCATGGGTGCCCAGGGAAGGCAGAACTCTGGGACCAGGGATGCCCACTCTCCATGTCCTGGCCTCCCACCCCCTGGGGGCGTACGGTGCTGTTGATGTAGAAGGCGTTCTCCGTGTTGCCTGCTGTTATGTCGAAGGTCAGGAGGGCATTCAGCCCCTTGTCCGCATCCCGGGCAAGGATGCGGGTGACAAAGCTGGAGATGGGGGCATTCTCGCTGAGGGTGATGTTCATCGGGAGGTTGAGGAGCACAGGGTCGTTGTCATTGATGTCCAGCACTCGGACGCCCACCAGGATCTGGTAGGGAGAAAAGCGGTGCGGGCATGTGGCACCTATTTCCGTCCCTCCCATCCTTTTTTTGCCCCCCCCAGGAAAGAGGTGGGCTTCTCCACCCAACCCACTATGGTCTGAGGGAGGAAAGCCCCAGGGACAAGGGGAGGAGGAGACTGAAGATGGAGGAGACTCCAAGGAAGGAACTGGGGGATGGGGGACAGCACTCCGCAGCCCCCCACGCCACCCTGGGGGACTCACCGTGGAGCTGAGGGGGGGCACCCCCCGGTCCCGGGCGGCAATGGTGAGATTGTAGAAGGCGATGTTCTCACGGTCCAGCTCAGCATCCTTCCGCACTCGCAGCTCCCCTTCCACCGGGGAGATCACAAACTCTCCTGCCAGAGATAGGCTCATGCCATGCTGCTGCGAACAGCACAGCCTGGCTCCCCGGGGGGATGGCTGGTTTCGGAGCCGGGGGACAAGGCACCACGGCACGTTTGGGGACAAAACCATGCCCTGTTACTGCAGACATGGGAGGACTGTGGGCAGATGGGTACTATCCTGGATGCACCCGCAGGTACCAACAGGAGCAGGGGATGGTTGAATGGCGAAACAAGAGGTGTCTGTGCCCCTTGGCTGGACATGCCAACAGCCCTCCAAGCACCTGCCTGGGCCCCATGATGGCTGGAGCAGGGTGGGCTACATGGCACTGCAAGGGGCTGCATCCTGCTTGCTAGAGTCACCACCATGGAGGGACAGACATACGTCCCCATGGCTGGGGATGCCCACGGCTCCTCTGCCACCTGTGCCAGGGTGCTGGTGGGGCTGGAGCTACAGCTCTACCACGGGGTGCAGAGCAACTTGGTCCACAAACGCCCTGCCAAGCCCACGGGGGTGAGGGGATGGGGCTGTGCACTTGCAGCTCATTTTCTCTTTCTGCGGTCTGTTTTTTGAGGGTTGGTTTTTTTTTTGCCTTTATTGTTTAGCAGATTTCCCCCCTCTCTTGCACAAGCCTTGGCCACCCCCTTGGCTGGCCATGAACAGGTTAAGTTTCCTGTTGCTCAAAACAGGATTTCCTGGTGTCGAAAGGCTGAATTCGCAGAAGCGCCCAGATGGGAGGATGGCTTTTCTGAAACGCTTCCACCCGCGCTCCCGTGCCAGCTCCTGCAAGCCGTGTTCCTCCATGAGGCAGCCAGAAAAAGAAGTGATGCCCCTGTGTCCCCGCTCACCAAGAGGGTCCCCAGCGATGATGCTGTACTCCACTTGCCCGCTGGGTCCTGAGTCACCGTCGTGGGCCAGGAAGGTCCAGACGCGTGGGCCGGGCTGCCCCTCCGTGACATCGAAGGGACCTTCGTAGGGTCGAGGGAAGGTGGGACGGTTGTCGTTGATGTCGTTGAGGTTCACCAGCACCTGCAGTCAGGGTGAGAGGGTGGAGGGCAGTGAGAGGAGAAGGATGGAATGGGAAACCAGCCATAAGCATGGGAAGCCGTGGATGGGTGACATCGCAAAATACCTCCCATATTTCTGGCTTTGCTGCCTTCGCCAAATATTGAACTCACAGTTCCGAGACTCAACCTCGGTTATTCCTGATCATGCCCATCCTACAGCAACACTATGAAAACTCCAGCCACACACAGGTGGGACCCTTTTCAACTTCTGGGCCACACACCATGGTGGAGAAACCAACGCAAAAGCCAAACGTGCTCCACATTTCACATCCCTGAAACCCAAGCTGGATGGACAAAAACCACAGACATGGATTTGACCACCAAAGCCATGAGTTCAGAAAGACCCGATATCTGCAGCCAGCTGCACACTTGCCCACTCCTGTTTCTCCACCAAGGGCTTCATTCCTAATGCTTAGTAAACTTTAAAAAATGTGCAGATTGCATCCTTCCTCCAACACAAACCACCACCAATGCCTTTGGTGCATTTCACCTCTTAGCATCCCTTCCTACGACATACTTAGGTGGCTAGAAATCAATCCTACAGATCTCAGTAGGGGAAAGCATCAGCTATTTTAGAACAGAGTAGACCACGGGGCTCCCAGCGAAGCTGGGGGTCCAACGAGCTCAAGTCTTCCTTTTTAACTGAGTCACACTACATAGAAGATATTTATATAGCTCTACACTGTGCTGTATTGCAAAGACGGTTATGCCTTTGCTAGGCTTCAGGGAACTTGCACAGTGGAGAAACCCTGCCTGGGGAGGAGAGTCTCCAGTGGCTAATAAAAGGTTGAGCTTTCGTGGTATGAGTGGTTACAAGAAAGATACTGAAAATGAGGAGCTTTCTGATCTCCTGGGTTAAAGGATAGTAAAATCCATCAGATGGGCATTTGTTACTGGCTAAATCTAATCTTTACTGAAGAGTATACCAGAGTCACTGCTCCGTCTCCTAGCAGTGGAGAAAACAAACACTGGCACGCCTTACCAGGGTGACGGATTTCCCATCACTCGGGATCTTAAATACTCACTAAACCTCCTCCTAAAAGCTACATTTTCATACAGTGCTGGCACAAAGTCCCTGGGCTGTGTAGGGAGGGTGTTTCCTACCACTTCTAGCTTCGGTACTTGTAGCTGAAGGGGTTTCCAAGTTCACGTCTCTGCTTGGGCTACGAGCAGGGAACGCTTTGCCTTCGCCTGCAGCACGCCAGCAGCTGCTGCCTTCCCTGCCGGCAGTTAAACCCCAGGTCTCGAGGTTTCCGCTGCAGTTTTCCTGGGCCAGGAAGGCATCTCCAGCAGTATCAGATGCACAGATCTGAAGGCTTCCCATCCGCTCACATGTGGAGCACAGCATTGCCAGGCTTGCGGGGACAGATTTTAACTCTGGAAATCTCCTGCACTGGTATCTCCCCTTCAGTTTCTCTTTTTTTCTTTGCACACAAGAGCTTACCTCCTTTAAGTGGACTACAAAAATGCTTGGCTCGATATCTGGGTGAGGCAGGAGGGAGCCAAGGCAGAAGATCTAACCGATCCCTTCCACCTGCAGACCCCAAAATCTACCTGGGCATGGACACCATCTGCCGTACAACTAGTCAAATTCTGGTTTCGGTGACAAAAATAATCACTGTATTCAACTCCTGCAAAACATTTGCTTTGGAGTCTGCTCTCACCACACTTTGAGCAGTGTGCTAAGTTCACGTCACCGCAGCCCAGGAGAAATGAATGAGCTATAGACAAAAGCAACAACAAAAAAAAATACTAGAGGCTTTAAATAACCTCCATACAAGGAAAGAAAAAGGATTTCTAAAAGCAGACAAATAATATGAGAAGAGAAAGATGAAGCAAAAATTAATGCTATAGCAATGCTTTACTATGTAAGATCCCTTCAAGCAAGAAGGACCAAGGGGTCATATAAAGAAAACATAATGCAACTTAAAAGTAGTTCTGGGAATTTATCCTGTTTGTGTCTTTGCAGGACCAAATAACTGGGCTAATTAACCCTGCACTGTCCCTTGCCCACATCTATTTTGCAGCCTCCATGAGGGAGCAGGGTGACAGCAACTGGACAAACTGGCCGCTGCTGGGAAAAAATACTGGTGACCTTTGGGAAGGAGATGTGAAACTGCTCGCATGAGGGGGAACTCCTTGACCCCAAAGAGGCCGCAGTGTCGCAACCCTGCCAGCGGCTCCCTACCGTGGCAGTCGATGTCAGCCGGCGTGAGAAGATGGGGCACTGGTCGGTGGCAGTGACGATCAAGGTGTAGCGCCCGTGGCTGATCTCATAGTCCAGCTCCTTCACCGTGCGGATCTGTCCCTGCAAGGTGAGGGGAGAGCGGCCAGGAGTGAAGGGAGCAGGACAAGGACATGGCCGAGATGGGGCCAGCATCCTTACTGACCGTGGCGCTGTCTATGTGGAAGGTACCCAAAATGTTGCCTTCGGCGATGGCGTACGCAACCGTGCCATTGGGTCCCTCATCCCAGTCCAGGGCCTTCACAGTGACAAGGGTGGCATTGAGCGTGGCTGGACCTTCATCGAGGGTCACCTCATACAGTTGCTGCTGGAAAGCCGGAGCATTGTCGTTCTCATCCAGCACGGTGACGTACACTGTGGTGGTGGCCTGTAGGACATGGGGACATCGTGTTAAGCACCGTAGAAGAATCGGCTCTACAACTGCTGGAGCTGGCTGGGGAAGGCTACACCTGTCAAAGTCAATGAGCAGCGTGGACTCAACCATGCCATGAAACACAAACGGGATGCAGGGCTCAGAATGAAATGAGGCATGGCTGCAGACGGACCTCCAGGTAACAGTTGGGTACAGAGATAGAATCACACCCTTGCTTTCAAGCAAAGCATGTCTCTGTGGGATCCCTCCCCTTTTCACCCAGTTTTTACCATCACTGGCAATGCTAGGGAGCAGCCCATGGCAGAGGGAAAGCCAGAGGCTGAGCCTCCTTACTGAAGGCTGTCTTCTGGGCATGTCACCATGGGGGCACACCTGGAGACAGGGAGGAGACAAGAGCATGCCACCCTGCCTATGGGCTCAGCTCATAGACATGGGGTCTCAGGACAATAAACCATTTTCTTGGAGTCTCAGAACTTTGTTGCCTACACCTTCCCCCTGCAACAAATTTCTTCCAGCCAGACAATGGTTACATTTTTGACGAGAGCATCACCGACGTGTTTGCTGTAGAAACCACAAAGCCACATGGTAATTAGCTACTTTTCTATTTCACTGCATGCTCCAAATTCAGAGCAGGTTAGCAGCAAAGTTTCCTGCAGGTTGCAAATCTCCACGTGTCTCCAGGCTCCACTTTCCAGGGAACACCATTTTGATCTCGGCTGCAGCTGGAGATTTTGTTGATGCCTTTTGAATCCGAAGGGAAGCTCCATGAGGAGTTACGGGAGTCGGCCCACGGTGCCTCTTTGCTATTCGAGGACAGAGTAAAGGCCTCTCCCTGAGTAAACAGGCTGTGGGAGGGGGATGCTTTGCTCCCATTTTGGGGGGGGGAAGGATTCCCTTCCCTGTACCTGCCTTCTGTTCACCCCATGAGGATTCCTGCCTGCTTAATCCTCACAAACAGGGGAAAAACAGTAATCAGAAGGAAATGCACTTAAACGAAGCAAGCTGGAGATGAGCCCCAAGGGGCCGGCTCCCGCCGGGAAAGGGATGGGGACCAGCACCAGCATGTCCCCCGGTACGGCGAGCGTCCTCCCCAGCTTCCCCCCGCGCACCCCGAAACGGCGGGG
>Ga0065711_1035585_pt1 | contig 22096 bp, 11 predicted proteins | sample Hoacrofraction12_FD_59098 | JGI IMG/M metagenome (GOLD analysis project Ga0065711, IMG submission 59098) | Hoatzin crop microbial communities from Cojedes, Venezuela - Epithelial fraction 12 v2 (version 2) | ecosystem: Host-associated > Birds > Digestive system > Esophagus > Crop | place... | reverse complement strand
CCCCCCCCTTTTCTTCCCCTCCTATCTCTTTTGTTTGCTACCCTGGTAGCTTTTTCCTATATGTTCTTATTAACATGACTGTTCTGTGGGGGTTTTCTCCCCTGTATCAGAATTTTTGGGGGTTCATACAGGTAAATATTTCCTTATCTCTGATGATGTCCGGTTGCTGTTAAAGAAGAGATGCTGAGTGGAAGTTGAGGGAGGCTGAAGTAGAGGATATTATTTAGTCAATAGGTACACCTTTAGCTGCAAAAAAAGAACACTGAGAACTATTACATGCTTTCAGTGGAAATGCCATTGCATTTATCTTGTATGGCAACTGTATTCTCGTAGTTAATGAGAAACTGTTTGAGACTCGGAATGAGAAATGTGAAAAAACTGAATATTTGTTCCCATTTTTCTTCAGAATACTCCTAACTTGGCAAACAAAATTCAGACACTTCATAAGTACTGTTTTGACCATGCCTACTGGGACAAGGGCAGATGGAAAGGTGAATTGACTTGCAAACATTTCTGTATCCTGGTCTCCAGGTTACAGGTAGCTGTATGCTAGAGTTGATCATCGACACAGAGAACATCGGAACTTTGTGCAGGCAACACTGCACGGTTTAAACTGTGTTTCCTTAAAGAGATTAAACTGGAATTCATAGTCATGCTAACACTGGCTTCTTGCTGCAGTGTATAATATTTCAAACAATACTTTCAGTACGACAGTAAGTTAGGAAGCTAGAGTATTTCATTTTACTTCATAAAAAGAAAAAACCTGGGTGATGTGGTTGTGACTGAACTGGAATAGCCCTTCTGTGACAATGTGAAGAAGTCCCTTACTCTGTACTGTGCTTTTTCTAGGGAGCTATGTTGTGTCTAATCTTGAGTTATTACTACTCTCAGGCCACAGACTTTTTCAGATTTAAAAAAAAATATTAAATCCATTTCTTAGCAATCATTTTGATGTCCAGATGTGCTTGGTGGCAGTCCAGCTCATTTATTACTTTGAATTTTTCCCAGTAGTTGGGAGTTATGATGCCAGTCTCGTGCATCTCGGGATCTGAATGTAGGTGGCTTCAATGAAGTCTTGAGAAAGAATAAGGGGTCCAAATTTACACTTTAAGATGGATTTAGAGTTTTTAGGTTGTCTTGCAGAAAGAACAACACCAATTATGCTTTCTGTAATGCTAATTGATACTAGCTGTAGCATTTCATTTTGCAAATTTAGAGACAGACATGAAGTTCTGTAGCTTTCAATGGCAAAGATACTTTTTTTCTGCAACATCTCCTACATCATTGTGCTATGGTAAAATGTTTGTTTTTCATAATATTTTTGTGGTGTTGAAGAACAAGTACATGATCTAAGACTTGGTCTGAAAATCAGTTATATTAAACTGAGCTTTGTCCAAGCCTAGAACTCAAATGGATATTTGTGTTTTTTTACATTATTTATTTTATGACAAGACATATACTAAGAATTATGTAAAGTTTAAAAAATGCAAAGAGTATAACTTGATATGAAAAATAGTAGAGTTGGCAGATCCAACACTTCATGCTTATTTTTAACCTAAGTCTTGTTTTCTGTCTGTTTCCAAAGAAAAAACACATTTCAGGAGATGAGTATAAGCTTAAGATACTTCAAGTTCTAGTGCATTAGCAAATTTAACAAACGCAAGATCTGTTTGGAAGGTGTGTGCTAAGCATGAAGAATTTGAATTACATGGAGAAAGAGGGATATAGACTGGTTAATTCTTTGATTAGAGCTTAGCATGTCTTAAAGGAAGAGATTGTAAACACTGTAACACTCGAACTCTATTTTTGAGTTGCAGCAGAAATGTGTTTTAATAAGACTCATCTGTGAAGGAGGAAAGGCAAAATTTGTAAAGAGTGGAAAATATTTGTGGTGGTGAATGCAATGAGACTGTAGGTTAGGTTGCTCTGCAGATAAGGACAAATTAATTGAAATCACAGAATTATGGCTACTGTAGTACAGAGAGAAAATAAAAAAAAAGATGGGGATATTGAGACTGCCCTTGTAAGAGCACATATGAAGTATTCGGATAACTTACTTTTTCTGTTTCATGTTTTTTGTTTTATCTTCGATGTAATTAGGCGCGCGAGAGGGAGCAGATAGCGCCGGAGCTGAGATTAGTGACGGAAATCGAACCAAAAGAAGTGAGTTTTGAGGAGGGTTTTGAAGGAGAGGGAGGGGACTTGGCACACAAGAAGAGGAAGCTGAGGAAAAAGCATGGATTTGCGATTGGGACAGAGGAAAAAAGAAGATGTGACAGGAGACAATGTGAGCCAAGGTGTAGGTGGGGCAGACTGTTTAGAATTGAAAGATGAGGGTAAGGAATCCAGGCTTGATGTGGAATCAGCCAGTCAATAGATTGATGATGTTTTATGTATGTGTATGTATGCATGTGTGGGAGTTGGGAGTTGCGATGTGTCAGGAGAGGGAAAACCAGCTGAATCTTTAGTACTGCAGAGAAGCAAAAAGGTGGTGGCTATAGGCAGGTGAAGGGAGAACGATGTGTGTGTGAATTCTGCTGTTGGCACAAGGGTTGGATTCTAGAAACAATTCTGGTTTTGCCTTCCTGCTGTTGCAGGTTTAAGATTATGTAAAGGAACATTTTCAAATACAAGTGTTTTAGCCAATCGATGTGTGAGGCTGTTGGGTAATTTCTGCTAACTTATTTCTTGATCGTACGATTTACTGTGCTTTGATTTAGTGAATCTAATTAGCATAATGACAGTTTTCCTCAGCAGAGATAAAGTAACGTTTTGTCTTCTGACTGCCGTGTCCCATTACTTCTCTCCTGTCAATTTTCTCAGCTTACCTGAAAGATGAATTTTAGTAAGAATAAAAAAGAAGGGAAATACACTTTTTATTTTTTGAAAGTTATATATGTAAATGAGAAACTTTCACTGGGGTGAAGGTTTACTGTGGGAAGTGGGAAGTCGGTCATGGTGTTGCGGAATTACAAAACCACAGCCAACAGAGGGACAACGTCAGGACACAAGGGAGAAGTAGAGAAAACTTCTCTTAGGAGGATTTTGCTTTTACTCTATTCATTTCCGATTTTGTTCATATTTGGACCCTGGGCTTTGTGTATACTGAATGCTCTGGGGAAAAGTCCTGCTGTTAAAGATTTGCAACTAGTTTGTCGTATCTGTGGTATTCTGCAGTTGTGGTTGACAGTGTAGGTAGCTTAGAACAACCCTGAGATGGATTTCAGAATTAATTGTGCTTTAGGCTCCCACTTTTATTCTTCCATTTTTTGTAAATTTTTCTAGAAAATCTGAAAAAGGCAGAAACATATATTTTTGAAAGGAGAGTTCGTGTGGTCTTCAAAAGAAATATAGTCACCTTAGCATCTTAGACGCTAAATAGTTCTCACATGTCGAGAGGTGTGCAGCGGAGCAGTTGCTCAGCAGGAGTTCAAGGTCAAAAAGCAGAAATTTACCTGTGTCACTTTAGTGCCTGTATGTTTACTCCAGAGCCAAAATAAAAATAGACCCCCAGAATTTCTGGCCAATTCAGAATCACAAATTTGTTGAGGTTGGAAAGGACCTCTGGATGTAATCTTGTCTGCTCCCCCGCTCAAGGTTCTCTTCACTTGAATTAAAATTTACATCTTAATCTAGATAACTATCACCATAATTAATGTGTCTCTCATCTGGCTTCTGAATGTTTAAGCCTTGTTTGCTTGGTTGTTTCATGTGTCCTGCTACCCTTTGTAAGCTCCATGTCTTAGGGAAAGTTCCAAACAATGAAATAAAATGCAAACAAAAAACCCTTCAAGTTGCACCGGAACAGCTACCGTTAAAACAGGGTACTTAGTTCAGTGTGGTCCTCGAAGCTTGATATCTTTGGAAAGCTTCTGATTTCAGGGTGCTTAGTTTGACTGAAAATGAAAATGCTGTTTAGAAGCTGTTCTGATGCAGGCTGCGCTTCCTTTGCTTCCCACTTTTAGCCTAAGATCCAAGCTCCAGCTGTGTTACTGATCCCCTTCATCCCTTGGCCAGGGTACAGTGTAAGACTGCTATTCTCAGGTCTCCTAACTCCTCACCAACACAAATAGCTCAATCCTTTTTTTGTCCTGCTGGATGGGCAAGGCTCTGGATGGACTGGAGCTAATGTGTGTGCTCGTTTTGGCTGGCCAAAAAAGAGGTATGTGTGTTTTTGATTGATTATGCAGCTGGCAGTTAGACACGCTCTTTGTGGCTGGCATGTCACCGGATGGCCTTGGGGGTTGCCTGTTGTGCAAGCATTGCCAAAGTGCTTCCAAACTTTTCTGCCGCTAGCTAGACTGAGCGTGTGCTTCTTGTATTGACAGTTTGGACACAGAACCTTTCATCTTGAAGCAATCAAAATTTTTGTTTTTTCTAAGTACAGGGCTTGACACAATGTAGAAGCATAACCAGTGTAAAGTGGTGATTTTAAAGTATTGAGCTATGGAAAAGGGAAAGCATAATACAAGGAAAAGTAATGCTTTGTATTTTGTGTTATGCTTTTCTCATACATCAAAGAAGGCAAAGAAACCTCAGTAGAACGGAAATTTGAAAGATTTATGTAATGAGTGGGAAGAAGTTACATTGAAACAAGATTTATAAATTCAAGATACTTTAGATACCTCATATGAGAACATAACAACAAGGAAACAGTCCAGAATAAAATGTAGTCTGTTTACAGTTGGGGGGAGGAGTGGAAGTTTTACTATTTGTAAAGCACAAAACTAGACAAAAATAGTCTTTATAGTAGCTATTTCTGTATGTGGTAGCACAAATCTACAAATACTCTTGTGGCAAATTGCCATACAGTAAATTAATTATAGTTCAAAATACTTAATTCTTACTAGTGGAGGATGGACATTGCAGTTAGTTTTTACATCACATAACTTCTGCATGGAAAAGTTCTGTACCTTGACGTTACAGAAAATTTAAGAAAAACACGTTAGTAAAAAGGATCAAGTTAAAATTTTTGCAATCAGACTGATCCGTGACACTCACGAAACATGCGGCAGGAGTCTGATCACTGGAATCTAGTGGAAAGAGCTTGGCTCAGCCTTGGAAGAGTTTCGTTCTCTCCATTGTCTTACAGGGTGGCTAGACTTCATCCACATTCCAAAAAGTAGATGAATTTGGGCTGTGTGTTCTGTTGTTCACTCCTTGGATGTTTCTGTATGGTCAAATAAGCCATTATCCAAAATGGGACTTTTATTACCTTAAATGTGGACTGTGAATTTCAGTCATATTATAGAGCACTTGGTAGAAATTATTGAGTGAAACTTGTAATATGTGATACAAAAAGAGTACTCTCTGTAGTTACTCTAGACACAGAGATGTAATTAGAAAAGAGCTGTCCCTACATTAGCAATGTAATTCAGGAAGAACTCTGCCCAGTCGTGCAGCTGGCTGGACCGTGCTTTGAGTCGATTGTAGTTTTAGAATAGTAGTGAAGTTCAAGCGAAAATGGTTTTGGTGTATTTCGCAGCCAGAAGGGTAAGAAAAAAGTCAGTGTCTTGGGTTTGGGAGCTCCTGGGTTTCTAAAGCTGTGACACATAAAATAGGTATCAGAGAACATGTGCAGCCAGAATTCTATACACAGTGGTTTTTTTGAAGGTTTTTCCTTTTTGCTTTTTATCCATGTGGCATACTGATAATACACTGGAAATTTTTTAGGCAATTTGGGAAACTCGTTTTACCACTCTGAGTAGTAGCTGTAACAATAAATGCAATTGCTCTGGAGCATTTCTAGATGAAGTTTCACTAGGTGTATAAGTATTTTCTATTTGAGTCTCAGGTACTTATTAATACTTATTTGCCATTTTTTCCTTTTTGGAGGATTGGATAGCTTTGGTCAAAGCTGCTGCTGCAGCAGCAGCAAAGAACAAAGCAGGAAGTAAACCTAGAACCAGTGCAAACAGCAATAAAGATAAAGAGGACAGAAAATGGCTAAAAATTCCTTCAAAAAAGGAAGAAACCTCAACCTCTACAATCATGCAGGAAGTCCAAAAAAAGGAAGAGGAGCCTACATCTAGTGACACATTTGGTAAAATCAAATTCTATAAAAGATAAAGTAGGTTTTCCTGTAATGTTGATGTAGAATTCTTGTTAATTTTGCAATTAAGTAATCACTAGTATTTCTAGAGGAAGAGATCTCATTTGCTCTTCTGATATCTGTTATGATAAGTAACATTAATCAATTCAGAAACAGTTTTTATCAGATAAATCTAGTTGGATCAGCTTTTAATAGTTGTTGAAAACTTCTAACTAGGTCTAACAAGAGCAGAACACAGGAGTTTTTTTTTAGTGACTGCACTGTACACTTTGAACTTTGGTTCATATTCCTGAATCTTCTGTTACCTGTGAGATAATACCTGATTCTGTTCTAAGCAAAAATTCCGGTATGGATGATATATCCATATTCAGGGGTGTTTGAAACTATTTCTGGGTTGATAAAAATTTGTTCATTTTAATAGTCTTTATTATTGCATTTCATAATATTGAATAAAAATTACAAATTTTGGGGTAAAATGCATCTAATGCTTCAGTGTGTAATACTAAATCTTCAGAATGTCTCACTTTCACTTTTGTTAGAATTTTAAAGATTCTTTACTACAGTATTCTAATAGAACTTCTGAAATACTTAAGTATTTTGATTGTTGTTATGTATTTATGAAATGTGAGTTTATTAGATTTCTCTTTTGTTTAAAAGTAGGATTTCCTGTAGTGGATGTTCCAAAGATGGCCTTTGTGCAGGCAGAGAGCACGTTATCACACAAGAGGAAAAGTAATCTAGGCAACTCATTTCAGGCAAAGAGAGCTCGTCTTAACAAGATCACTGGTAAAATGCTTTGTTGTTGTTGACTTTTTTCCTTTTTAATGTAGTGAAATGTACAGGCTTACATGTATGGTACTAAAAAAGTAGGTGGATAAAAGCACAGTCATGAGGCAGATGTTCAGTCTTTTACTTGTTTGGAATTTTAAAGGAATCTGTAAATGGTAATAAAATCTACCTTGTTCTTAAATTCAGCGAATGATCTCAGACTTGACTTGGTCTTTTTAGTTTTCTAGGAAGGTAACCATCCTGAACTGATGAATTTCTAGAGTATGTTTTAACTCCAGCTGCTCAATTTTCTCCATTATCGGGTGAATTTGGGGTTTGTACAGATTCTTAACATGGTCATGAGTTACGTACCACCACTGTAAATTAAAACTTTTGTAAGCTGTGGAAATACTAAATGGTTTGTCATAGTTAGTCATAAAGTAAAACTGTTCCTGAAAAGAGGTTACGGTATGTCATTTAAAAGCAGACAAACCTAGCTACAAATTAAAGCAATGAAGATCTAAAATGCTTTTTTCAGTGTCTAAGGCATTGATTCTGTATGTGTATTGCTCAAATGTATTAATGGAAAACAAGTATACAGCTTATACAACAGGAAATAGAATAATAGATAATTGTGCTTACCTTATAAAGTTGAAAAACGCATTTTTATTCCAAAACTTAATAGAAACTTACTTAACTGTGGAAATATTATTTCAGTTTGTATCCCTCTTCCTCATTGTCTCATAATAAGCAATTTGTGTTGCCAGCATTGAGCCTATTGGTATTTAGGATGAGGGTAATATGTTCATACCTGTGCTGGGGAACTGTCAGGTGCATTCCAAAAGCTGGGTGAAAAAAAGTTGTGAAGTTTCTGCTCTTTAACAGAGGGGCCCTTGGGCAGACAGTAAGATAGAAATGCATTCCACTTGTTATTATTCTAATAAATAGTACTTTTTGTGAAGTCTGACAAATTTTTCTATGCTACAGATGAGAGGGGTTTTTTGTTTGTTTGTTTTGTAGTAGATAGGGTATGGTCATTCATATAAAAAGCCTTACTTGTTTCTATAAGGTCGAAATAACCTGATGTACTAAACTGCATGATGAGGGTTTTTTCAGACTTGTTTTGTCTGATCCAACCTTCAATCAGCAGCTGAGGATGTTTAGTCAGTTTTCCTACCAGTGTGGTTCTGTTTTGGTCTCTCAGTCAGTACTTCAATCTAAAGAAGAAAATAAATGAAATGGGCTAGGGTGGAATGTGATACAAAGGATGTCTTTACAAAAAAACAGCTTTTGCCTCCACGATTTCCTTTGCTGGAAGGCTACTTATTTGGGACTGTGTTTAGTTAAGAGATGCCTGGTTTATCAGCCTCACTTCTACTCTCCTTTGCCTGTACTGCAGGCACCCTCAGTTAAGTCCCAATTTAATTGCTGTCATGAGCAGTGGAAGTGTAAGATGTATACTAGTGATACATGTTTAAAGAGCCCTGTAATTTTTTTCCAATAGCAGTTAGTAGCAGAAGATACCAAAACCAGTGGAAAAACCTGTAGCTCTAGAAATTGTGTTTTTTCTGTGCTTCTGGCTAGATTCTCCTTCCCTAAGGAGCTTATTGAGAATAACAGCAGTCGATTCGGTTCATATAGAGTGAACTGAATAATCAGAAAACATCATGTTGCAGCCATTGACATTGTTATCAACCTAAAAACAGTGTGTCTCTGTCCTTGTCAAAGCATGCTCTGCTAGCAGAGAATATGTTACCATTCAATGAAAGTGAATTAATCCTTCAATTACAAGATGAAATTTGTCATGCTTGGTAGTTACTTTGTGTAACAGTTCTCAAATTAACACACTTCTGCAACTCACTCTGTAGTAGGTTTTTTGATTGTTGCATGCAATGGAGTATTTTGAAAATGTAACTGCTGATGATCAAACTTCCTCTTGCTACATGCTTATTTTTTATGCTTGAAATACTTGTAAATTGTCATTTGTGTTTCCAGCATGAGCTTTTAGATTTGAATAACGGCTGGGAAGCATGCTGGTGTGCCCATCAGAATGGCTATGAAAGAATCTTAAAGCATCGTAGTTGTTAGGCAGACATCCAGTTACCAAGTGTCTCGTGGCTGTATTGGGGAAATAGAGCAAAGAACACGGTTGTAGGAGGCTGTCTGAAGGGAACTGTGTTCTGGATTTCAGTTTGGCATTCAGTATTTGCTATGGAAGTTTCTCCTTGTTTGCCATGAGGGCAGCAGCTGCATCTGCATAAAGTTGCTTCTTTTGCTCCTTTTACTTCTGCTACTGCCACTTGGGGAAATCACATTTCCTGAAGGATGTCTCCTGCTAAGCATATGTTAATGTCTTCTTCCAATTAGTTTTCCCCTCTGTGGAATGCTTGCTTCCACATCTCCTGCTGCAGTGTTGGTACCTAAAAGAACAGATAACACCTGCAGCAAGCTTACAGAACAAACCACTTCTGATTCACTGTGCCAGCCCGTGCTTTTTATTTGTTATGTGCTGTTACTGACAGGGGGTGGTGAACCTGTAGTCCTGCTGCTGTAGTAGCTCATGGAGTTTTGTCTTTCTACAGGCATGGTGGCTGGTTAGAAAGATACTTAATGGAGTAGAGACAAAGGGAGTAAGAAGGGGTTATATATTCACAGGTCTGACAGAATCTAGGTTCATTTCATGGCTTTACTTTCTGAGCACTGAGTATCTATCCAGAAATAAAAGTTGTAGAATGATTTGAGTTTGAAGGGACCTTTAAAGTTCGTGTAGTCGAGCTCTCCTGCCATGGGCAGGGACACCTTCCACTAGATCAGGTTGCTTAAGGCCACATCCAACCTGAACTTGAACAGTGCCAGTGATGGAGCATCCACAACTTCTCTAGGCAACCTGTGGTTTGTAGAACCACAAAAGCTGCCTCATAGCCTGTAGGTTGTTGTTTAGTATTTAAAACTCTACTTAATTTTGAAAATGATTTTATACTTTTCTTTGTAGATGCATGGTTGTCAATATGAAGAACATGGTTAATTTTACAAGTTGAGTTAAGCAGGGTAATCTGAGTCACAAATGTTTATTTAGGACCATAAAACCTAACTCTTTTATGAAGCCTAATACAGAACTAAAATCTTACCTGATAATTTCATTTGTGTTAATATAATAGCGCTAAGTAAGTTTCTGCTTTTCAGTTAATCTATTTAGCTGTAAAATCAAGTAGTTTGCACATATTGTTATGAACGTGGTGTTCTGAAAAAGTTAATTTAAAGCATAACTACTTTCCAGTAAACTGAAGCATAACTTAATCTAACATAAAGAGTAAACGGGAAAAAAGCACCTAGTATTTATTGTGGAATGCTGAAATGGGATAGCTCTCTAGCGAAATATGCACATAAAACACAATGTGGTCTTTATGTTTGTTTTTTTCACTGTTCTAAACTCTTCTTGAGAGGCCAGGCTTCAGTAATGTATAATTTCTCTGGCATTGTGTGCTGTAAATTAATTTTGAGCATATCTAATTTTTCATGGAATGCAATAGGAATTTCCTGTGGATCTGTCAGCTCAAGTTACTTTTGAGTACTTAGGCTCTCCACCCCCAGTGTTGACATTCCCAGGGATTATAATAGTAACTTTTGTTCAGATTTGTGATTTTTTTTTTTTTTGGATTTTATCAGTTCTGCTTTGTCTTATGGCATAGTACTTTTTCTTTCTTTGCATACTTAGGTAATTGAAGTTGTGTGAAGCAGAACTGAAGCTATTGCTATATGCTAGCCAACAAAAGGCTTCTGCATATTTATGTTGCCGTGTCTTTTTCAGATTTTTTTATAGTAGTGATATCGTATGTGAGTTCATGAGTGAAGTGACGTATTGTGATATATTTGCTCCTAATATGGTCTTGTTATTGAGGTAATTTGGGACATTTTGGCTCCACTCCGGAGAATAATCATTTGGCAATTAAATCCCTTGATCTGTTCTGTCTAAGAAAGGTTTGCGTGTGTTGGAGCCCAGAAGTAGTAATACAAATTCTGATGGGAGTTTCTTAAAGAATGGAAAGGGGAGAGATAGAAAAGGTTTGTAAAGAATTTGGATCTCTCAAAATTTACTTAGGTATCAGAGGTTTGGTTTTAAACCCTGAGTGCTTGAGCTTTAAAAGGATGGTGAGGCGTTATTTTGCAATTGATAGTTTGATTTTCATCTTGTTAGTGGAAATGCCAGAGAAGTACCACAGTAACTCTTGTGAAAGAGCACCGTCACAGGACCGTCCTTTAAATCGGAAGAAACCAAAAGTTAAAGTGTTCAGCTTTGTATGGAGCTGTTTCAGAGAGAATGATGTTATAGATAGAAGCAGTTCATATTTTTTGTCTGTTTTGCTTTGTTTTCCACAAATTCTTGTTGCAAGCTGCTTCTAACTAAAAATCTCTGCAATTTTTCTCCTAAGGTTTATTGGCATCCAAAGCTGTTGTTGCAGATGGTGCTGAAAAAAAGGAAGGCAACAAAGAAACAGCTCCAGTCCTGGAGCAGGTATGAAAATGGTAGAGTTTGATTCTTTTGCAAGGTTCCCACTGGAGTGTGCCATGGAGATGTAGTAGCTACAACATTAAAATCTGCCCCTTCAGATATAATAGGGAACTGAAAATTGATCTTATGTTTACATTTCTGGCAGAGCCAGAAGTATGGAATTTAATTGTCTCTGAACAGTGTTGACTTGAATTTCAGTAATGATCTTTTGTGTTAGAAAACTAACAGAAAACAAAGAAAAATAAAGTCTCCATGCAACAAATGTGAGGAGACCAGTGTCCCAAGGTCCAGTTTTATAGCTGGGACTATGACCATGACTGGCTTAGGAAAAGGCCCTTACACAAATTAATTTGTGTTTGAAACAGGATTTTTGACATCAAGTAGAACTTCTTTTAAAAGAAGTTTCTTTTATAATGTAAGAATTTGGTGTTGTAGGCTTGTATGTGTTTTATGAACTGCTCAATGAGCCATACGTTTTGCAAGGGTGTGTATTTTAACAAATACAAAAAAGAAACTTTTAAATAATGTTAAGGGTCTGATTTTTAAACCTGCGCATTTGCAGGACCTGAAGGCTGCTCTTTGGCTTACTGCGTTATGTTCAGGCATTACTTGACTCTGAGTTATGCATTATGTTGCATATTAAAAGGGCTGAATGCCTGAGCATGATAAAGCAAGCTGTGGATGAAGAGTAGTCTTGATTCAGGACATCTTTTGTTTTCCAAGGATTTAAATCAGAGCCTTAATGTGGTTTTAATACAGCTTTTTTGTATTCATTTTCATTCTTCTTTAACAGCAGCATTTGAATAAAATAGCCTTGCTGCCTGCAATTCTTAAAAGAGTATTTCTGTTCTTAAGCCCCGGCACACTCTATGAACAGTCCCTACCCCAAATTTTGTTTGACATTCTGGTTCTTTAAAGCTTATACAGAATTGCATTATTGTGGATTTTCCACTGACACCACATTGAGTGCGAGTCTTGTCAGTGGAATGTGATTTTCTGCTTTTAATGCTGTCACCGTAACGGCTAACTGAGCTGCTACGGTGTCAATGCATTGACCGATACTTTGCGTAAAGGTTTACAACGTTTTGACATGACATTCCATTTCTCAAATTTTTGCATATTAAAGATGCTATGATTTTATTGCTACTGTGTGTAATATTTTCAATGTGCAAAAACCTGTGAAATGGCTTACAGCATGTTGTTTTTGGAAGAATCATGACAATGTAAATCTTACCATGCAGAATCCCATGACGGTGAATGGGACTTTGTGGTTTACATAGACTGTGTATGCAACAGTATAAACTACAGTGCATATTTACTAAAAACTTTTTGTTACTTCTTAGTCTAACTCGGCTGTTTCTGCTTTATTGATTAGGTATAAGAAAAGATGTCTCTGTCATTGTTTACATGCTAATGGTCTGAAAAACCTCATTTTTGGAAATGCTACTTAAGCTCCTTTTAAGAGGCATCTAAAATCCCAAATTGTCCTATTCCTTCGCTTTCAACTAAAACTAGAGACCTCACAAACATTTAAATGGTTAACTGTGGGGAGGAAAGTTTTTGAGCTTAAAGCTTTTTTCACTTTCACTAAGTTACTGCCTGAATTCAAATCAAAATGGCCGAGTTTTAAACCTCCCCAAAAGGTTTTCCAAGAGCAAAGCTGACATTCCTTAGAAGTTTTGTCTGCTACTGCTATAAAATTGAATGGGTGAAATATCACGTAGGATTTTTAATAATGTAATACAGAACATGATAGAAGTATTCAGGCCAATAGCCAAAAACTGACTTTGTTGATGGAAGTTTGTTTTATTTATATTTATATATTTTTAGTTTACAGTCGTCTGAAACACAAAACCTCAGATGATTAGTTGCAGATACAGTAGTTTATTTAACTGTATTAGGGTATGTCATGCTATATTCCCTTTTGACCAAGACCTGATTAGATGAATAACATTATTTCATTAAGGTTTTTAATGTTAATTTGTCCTGTTAAGAGGTTAAGCACCTTATCAAAATATTAATTTAATTTTTTTAATCTTGTTTAAATAACTTTGTAATTTGAAAGTAATGGATGCTGTAGTAATGTCTTTCACATCTGTGAAGATGAACAATAAAATTGTTTATTTACAAGTTACGACTCTAATTAATTTCTGGTAATACCTCTCATAACCAGCATAGGTATATACTCTACAGTTCATGGATTATTTTATTTAAATGAATAAACTGCATTTAGTATTTGTGTAATTGAGTCACTCAAGGTAGAACTGGTGTCTGCTGAGTGGGATGTTTTGCAACGGATCTTTACATGATAATTCCAGCAAGCTATTTGTGCAGCATTCAGGGGTGCCTTTTTACAAACACAGAATGTGCACTGGTGGTTTTTGGTTTGCCCCCTTGTTTTTTTTTTTCCATTGGAATTTGGAAAACTCCAGTGGAAAATACAATTGCAGTTTACAATGAAACCAAGTAATAACCTCAGATCATCAGAGATGTGATGTTTTTAGTTTGGATGTAGTGGTGCACACACTTGCTAGAAATATCCTTCTCCTTTGTTAGTTACGGTTTCATTAGATGGTACTGTGCTGTGTGATGTAACTGGGACAAGAAAGGGGACAGGTTTAAGAAATCATGTTCAGATATTGTAGTTTGCCGTTATTGGGCAAGCCGTAACACATGCACAGTTTATTCAGCAAAGTAGGAAGAACTTCCAGTTAAAAATCTGAAGTGGTAATGTCTGTCAATGCATGTTAACTGTCTAAAAATAGTACTTTGGTATGTGTGTTAAGAAGGATGAAAATTGATGAAATTGGAAAGCTGCATTGTGTTGATTTTTTTCTCTTTTTTTCTTCAAAAACTGATTTTTCCCCAACAGTTAGCAATCTATTTAACCCTGTGATGCTAGAAGTTGTGATTTCATCATGTGTTTGCACAAACATAGAATGTGGTGAAATCCAGACTCCCAGCACTGAAAGGGGTTGTGTGAGAGTGTGTTCAGTATTTGTAAGCTTTTTAAGGTTGTCAGACATTCCTTTAAGGAGCATTATCAACTTTTTCAGGTTCTTTTCTAAAATTGAAATTCATGTTAAATGATGTTTTTCCTTAGGAACTTCAAATTTTTTTTCTATCTGTCGTCAGGAAAATGACTGTGAAGGGAAAATCTTGGCAACTTTGTTTTAGAACTGCAATCCTCTGAACAAGGATTGCTTGCTCACAGTGGTGCAAAAGTCTGTCAAAGTTCAAGGAGCGTCGTGACGATGCTTTTAGTCGTATGGGTTAGTGTTAGGTAGTCCTGCAAGGAGCAGGGAGCTGGACTCGATGATCCTGATGGGTCCCCTCTGACTGGAGATACTCGATGATTGTAGATCAGTGTACGTATTCTAGCTTGCAACAAGTGTCCTCCAAGTTACGCTTTGAGACAGCGCTGACAGTCCTGGTCTACTCAAGATGAAAGAGTCAGAAACTTAAAAAGACTGGTGAATTTTTAAGATGGGAATAGAGGAAAAACGTTTTGTTTTCAGGCTTTTTGCAGGTATTTCAAATAGTAAGAAATGAGGGTATTCTGAATACTGAAAATAATTGATAGTGCTCCTTTAAAAAAAAAAAAGTTTGATGTGATGCTTTTTAAATAGTTTTCATTTGTGCTGAAAGTAATGTTGCTTTAAAATGTGTTTTGAATACTAAAGTTGCTTTTAAAAAGATCAAAATAGAATACAAGAACTACAGCGAAGAAACTGAAATAAAAGTATCAATTTTTTATTATTTATTCAGGAGATTTCACCTAAACCACAAAGTCAGAAAAAAAATGAAGCTGATATTAGCAGTTCTGCCAACATTCAGAAACCTGCACTGTTATCCTCAACTTTGTCTTCAGGAAAGGCTCGCAGCAAGAAATGCAAACAAGAATCTGGAGATTCTTCTGGGTGTATAAAGCCCCCTAAATCACCACTTTCCCCAGAATTAATACAAGTCGAGGATTTGACGCTGGTCTCTCAGCTTCCTTCTTCTGTGATAAATAAAACTAGTGAGCACAGACATTTTAAAAAAAATACCGTAATTATTTATAAGAGATATACAGAAATTTTTTTTGGTTGTAAATGGCTATTGCTTTTAAAAATGAATCTGCTTTAAATATAACGTCCAAGCGGGAGAACTAGAGGTAGCTCAGTATTTTAAAAGTCAAGTCACATAATAAGGCATATGAATTACTCTACCGGAAATACAACATTTAAATAATACATTTATATTTATAGAGTCGTGACTTTTAATGGTTGGCTTTCCCTCCAGCTTAAATCTCCACATTAGTATTAACAGTGATACAGGAAAAATCAAACCTTTCTTCTGAAGGGGCCTGATTCATTAAAAAGAAAAGACTTACACCTTGGTTGTGGACCTTTCCTTCTCTGAGAAATTCCGCCTTCAGCAGGCTGATGTGCTGTACATGTTGGCTGTGGCATTCTTCACCTTATGTGATATTTCCTTCAAATATGATGTGAAAGAGAAGATGGGTTCAAGATCTGTGGTGGGGACATATAAAAAATCATGTTTCCTTGTCTCGGAAAAATACCATAAGTGTTCAGCCTCTTAACGTGTGTAACTGATTTGCAAAGTACCAAAATACTGATTATCGGAAGAACAGGGAAAGGTTTATGCTGCATCCTTTAATATGCTACTGTTTGTGAATGTGATAATATTTCTGTAGGTTTTTTTTGAGATTAGATTTTAGTGTTGCTTAGGGTCAGGCTCTTTGTTGCCTGAAGAACACTAAATGATGAGGCAAAGAGTTAAAATAGATGTGGGTTCCAGTAAGTCAAAAGCTACATTTTTTTTTCACTCTTAGAATAGTGATTGAGGATGGAAGACTATACCTGCATCGTGTGTTCCCCTTGACCTTGAGTTGGTATTTTGCCTTAAGAGATGAGTTTCGTTTAATCTTTTCTCACAGATAACTATAAATGAATGGGAGAGTAAGGGGTGCAAATTCAGCCATCTGTATTTATTCAGGACACATTGATATTAATTGTATTTTGTCCCCACAAAATATTAATGTCATCTCTATTGTAATACACCTTCCCTCCCCACCCCTAAAATAATGGTAAGTGGTTTTCTTCGAGCATGTTTGTATTTTGGATTAAGTTAGACTTTTTTGTAGCCATATTTTTAAAATTAATGAATTTGAAAATTAATTATTGAATAGCTTAGATCTTTGTAGTGCTCTGTTTTAATCTTTGACTTCCGAGTCTTTACCATCTCTAATGGACATACAGTTTTGCTGTGTCTTTATTTTTAAATCTGTACAACTTTGACTCTCAAAATTGCTTAAGAAAATAAGAGAACAGTGACTTACAGTGCAATGACTTAAATGGTTTTCTAAGGCAAAAGTTTGTGAAACTGGGTAAAATTGGAGAGGTATAGGGGAGTGTGGGATTTTTGTTTTTAATGAATCAGGCCTGTATTAACCTATATCAACCCCCCACCCTTTTTTTTTTTTAAAGTATGAGGTTCTTGAGCCTTCTTACTGTGCTGTGCATTAGCAGTGTATATTTGAAATATGGCTGGGGTATTGATATCAGGTTAGCAGAAGATGGGAGATGGGCTGTAAAATTAAACACTGCTTTTGATTATTTTTAAGTTGTGTGTTACCACTATCTATGACTTTTTAGACCTTTAACTGTGATCATTTGTTCTGTTTACTGTTAAATTCTATTGCCCCCTTCCATTATAAGTAGCCTACTCTCAAGGGTTATAAATGGCGGGGGTTGCTTATTGTAAATACACTGTTTGCCTAAAACAACAGCCTTTATCAGTGGGGAAGCAGATGCCCTAATCATGTATAATAAGCAAAAGGCGGAATCATGTCTTGAGCGTAACTCTTTTTGCTCCTGGTAGTCACAGTTTTTAATTACTTATACCAGTTGTGCTGTAATTACCAGCTTTGCAAATAAGAGCTATTTAAAGCACTCCCCATCTTTAGATCTCAAATACTGCGGTAAGATTATGGTATATCTCTCTGCTTCATGAACATTGAAAGATCTCTTTTTAGGTCCATCACAGCCAGTGAATTCCCCTAGATCCTACAAACATAGCCAACGGAGAAGAAGATCACAGCGTTTAGCCACTTGCTCCTTGCCTGATGATTCTGTAGAAAAAGTTTCTTCTCTCTCTTCAGTTACTGATGGAAAAGTGTTCTCCATCAGTGGTCAAAACCAACAGTCATCAAAATTGGAGGGTAATGTATCTTAATCTAATAAAGAACTGCCCAAGAGAAAACGAATCATAAAAATTAGACCTTTCATGGTTTTCATCTAATGGGATATTTTGACTTACTGTAGCTAAAGCTGTATGCTCCTCCTATGTAATATAACGCTGCAATCCAAACTGTTGTTTGTTGGACCTATGTATCTTTTTTAATATGACATTTTTTCTTTTATGTAGTACCTGATGTTGCTCATATGTCACTTGAGAAGCGTGGACCATGTCTCCCTCTTGATTTAAGCCGTAGTTCGGAAGTTACAGCACCGTTATCCACAGAATCCACTTTCCGTAATGAATATCCCAGTAAAGACAAGGAAGATATTCAGATGATTCCATATCTTTCTTCCAAAGCAGTAACTGATGGAAGAGTAGCTACAACAGCATCAGGTAAAGAGATTCAGTGTATAACCAGTTAGGTTTATAGTGGTAGGGTTAAAAAGTGTATGTATTCAGTTACACGGAAAGAGGGGGTTGTTGTTGGTTTTTTTTTTTTTCCAAATCTTTCGGCACACTTGCAAACCTGCTACTCTTCCTGGGGTCCATCCATCTGTGTATTCTTTGTCTTCCACTGGCTTTGAGCTGCTTTGGAACTTCTGACTCACTTTAAGGAGGATCTGAGAGTGTGGGATGCAAAAACTATTTCTTTGAAAAATATGTTATATTGTTAAAACTTGTAAAACATAATTTATGAAGTTATTTACTAACATACTAATATGTACTAAATCTAGATGTAGGCATTTATCTTGTGGCTTCAGCTTTAAAACTTAGTAGCATTTTCAGAGGCAGTCATCATTCCTCTACCTTTGCTTCTGTTTGCAGTGGAAATTTTGTCATTTGCTTGCTACAAAAAGTTACTTGAAAATATTTCTGAAGAATCCTCTAAAATTTACATAGACTTGGATCACCCTCACAGAGGTAGCATAGAGCCTGATACTGGAATGCTGTGCTGGCTCTCACTTTGTAACTGTTTACTGGCCACTGTGGTTTAAGTGAATCACTTGGATAGAGGCAATTAAGAGGTTTAGGGAAGGGTTTACATCGTGGTTTGCAGACCCTAGAAGTGGGTTATTTTTATCCAGTGTGTGTTAGGTGCCCATATGCTTTTTTTCACAAGCAAGTCTCTTATGTGGGTGAGTATCATACCATTTTTAACTGGCTTGCAAGGAAGAATTCTCTCACAAGCCTTTTTTTTTTTAATGAGTTTGTTTTAATGAGTAAGAGGAAGAAAAGAATCAAATCGTACTCTGCTGAGGAAGTTTTTGGTAAATGTGATCAATAGCAAGGGAGGACAGCATGACCTTAAAATATATAATTATGGCACTCAAACTATAACTTAATCTTGTTGTGGGGTGGGGGGAGCAACAAACAACTTTGCATTAAGCTGGTAGTATAGCTGCAGTGCTAAATAGGTCAGTGAAGCTTTTTTGTTTAGTGTGTATGGCCCCTTCTTGGGTGTCTGCCCACATGTGCTCCCACTGAAAGCGTAAGGTGATCACTTCTGCAAGTTGTAGCGTAAGTGTCTCACCTGGTGTAGCAGATGCTAGGTAGGATTCTTGGATCAATATTGCATAGATTAAAATAGATGATTATAGTTATCCTTTCTCAAAAAAAATTTATTAATCTCTTAGACTAATTTGTCAAAATAAGGGCCATGGGAATTTCTACTGAGCTGCCACTTAAGCTTTTAAAAATATTACCTAATTTCTTGAGTGAAACCATGTGACAGTCTTTGTTTGCCTTTGATCCGTTGCATAGCGGTAGAACTGCAGATTCCTAGGAAAATGACTTCTGTAAAACTCCTTTTATCTCATGTCCTGCCACTATGAGAAGTGCTTTTGGGAGATGTGTATTTTCCCACTCACAGAACAAGGTCATAAAAGAAACTAACAGCTTCCAGCTACCATTTGTTTCTTGTTTATTAGAACTCATTTCAGTTACTAGGAATTCAACTTCTTGCTTTTCTGATATGTTTTCTGGATCGTTTAATGTGTAGCTGATAATGCTGATGTGCATTTATTTTGTGGCCAGCTTCCGTCTTGGGACTGGTTTGGATGCTTGAGCAAGCTGGGTCTCGGCCACAGCTGAGTCTAATTAAAGAAATAAGATGTTTCATTTATAGCCACTTTTATTTATGACTCATAAATTTTTGACATGTCCACACACTTTGTGTTGGGGAAAACCATTCCCAGACAGAATTATCTGGTGTTACTTGAGTCCTCAACGGGAAGATGGAAGCACTTGCAACCTATGCTGGAGGATACAGTTTAGTGGAGGGGTTTTTTTGGACCTACATAACTTTAAGAGTTGTAAGCTCTCAAGGCATTGGTTTGCCAGCTACCGTTTTGTCTGCTGGGGTTTTGCCTTCCGGACAGACCTGTGTTTTGTTCCTAATTTTCATGTATTACAGTTTTCCTCCATGCAATCAATAGAACTCTGTCTTGAGCTTTTGTACTGACTTTTTGTCTAAATGTTAGAAGTTTTCTGAAATATGCAGCCCAGCATCCACTTGAGCAGCTTTGTGGGCTGAATGACAATCTAAGCAGTTAGAGATCTTCAATTGAGAGATTTCATAGAAAGTTTTGGAGCTAACTGCCTCTGTCAGTAATATGTCTAGAACTTTAACTTCTTCTGTCTTTTGGATTCATTCAGGCTTCTAACTCTAGTGAAACTTACATCCTTTAATATTCTTCTTAGAAGAAATATGTAGCTTTTAAGTTCAGATTTGAAACCTGTGGAGTTACTTGACACTGTCAAATAGTTTTTGCGGTGTTCTCCGCTTTGGAAGGTGTCTTTTTCCTTCCGAAATAGCACAGGTTCTCAAGTCATGTTACTTAAGCGCACATAATTACACCAAGTTCTTGCATGCTTCAGGAGAATGAATAGAATTTGTTCTGTTTATCACTACTTTTCCTTTTCTGATGGTCCTGTTTAAACAATGGCAAGCTAATATATAAAGGAGAGGCGCCCCAAGCTTTCCTTCCTCATTCCTGTCGATGCTAATTTGCCTTATGCAGGAACATCTGCCTGCCTGAGTGTAATTTAATATATTGCATTGTTGGATGCATTGTGACTCTACATGTTACAATCTGAGAACTCTGGTGCATAATCCAGACTATTCTGTAATTATCTGCTTTTTTTAATCTGAAAAGCTACTATAAACCGATGTCCTTTTATCATATTTCTGCTGTTTAGATTTTAGTAATACAGTCTGGGGTCGATCTGGTGTTCCAGATTTTGACAACACTGTGGAATTTGCAAAGTACACTTAAATTGGACCTGCTGTCTTTGTAATCGTTGAAGTAGATGACTGTGGATAGTTAGAGAAATTATGGACGTTACAGAAGTATTTAAGCTGAAGCAGCCTATTACGATTGCCAACCGCTCTGTAAAAGAGCAATCAGTTGAGTCCATTGAAAAAATAATTTTATGTTGTTGAAAATGATGCATTTTAATGACTTCTTTATTCAAAAGATACTTAAGATACAAAGATGCTTAAGACATACAAAAGATACAAAACTTGGTGTTTTTCAGAGGGGAGGGATGAGGTGCACTGAAGTGCAGAAGCATAAATGGCAACTTGTGGTATTAACACATAGATTTTTTTCTCAATATTATTGCTCAAAATGAACAGCTTGTCATTCTCTGAAGGCACCACAAAAGCACTGTGGTCAATTCCTTCAGTCCACAGGCTACATGGAAGTACTACGCACTTTGGTAGACGCTGGTACGCTACCAGGTGTTGAACGGAGCTACTGCTTTGCCTGAAGCGGTGTATGGACCTGCTTGTGATCACCTGATGTTGTACACACAGAACTGAGAATCCTTGCTTTCATTTGTCACGCTGCTTAAAATGTAGATAACTGGCTTTTTTGTCACTTACCCTTTTAAAGACATTAAATTCACAGTCAGTCTGAATACATGCAAAACACTGTAGTTTTCCAGTTCTGACCACGTGAAGTTCAGATCATGCAGTAGTGGTGGTTTTCGTTAAAGTTGTGATCATTTTTCTTGGTTTCTGTAACTCTGCACCACTTGTTTAACTGTCATGCGTTGAGCAGACATAATATCAGCAAGAAATCTGGGTTTTAAGATTTAAGTAAAAGGTAAATATTGTTACATTTACTAATGTAACCATTAATTCAGTATTTATAATAGTAATATAACAGTATGATCATTGGCTGTTATTCCCTGTTCTGGCTCAGTCCAGATGATTGTGCTGGTAGGGTAACATTAGGTTAACTGTAGGGGAGAAATTTGCACTTATACAATTTTTTTTTTTTTAGCATACTTTTACATAATTTTGTTGGTAGCAGTTTTCTGTAGCAGGAACAAGAAATGGCTGGTGCACAAAATTTTCAGAAAACGAGCTCAGCTGATTTTTAATAAACTCTTGCCAGTGTTATGGGTTGTTGCCCTGCTTTGGAGAGGTATCTAGACTCTAGGGAATGAAAGCTCTTGTTACTTTGGAGCTTTTCTTTTTTTTTTTTTTTTTTTTTTTTTTTTTTTTTTTTTTT
>Ga0065711_1035583_pt1 | contig 22097 bp, 14 predicted proteins | sample Hoacrofraction12_FD_59098 | JGI IMG/M metagenome (GOLD analysis project Ga0065711, IMG submission 59098) | Hoatzin crop microbial communities from Cojedes, Venezuela - Epithelial fraction 12 v2 (version 2) | ecosystem: Host-associated > Birds > Digestive system > Esophagus > Crop | place... | reverse complement strand
CGCCTGGACAAGGTCCTGCGCAGCCTGCTGTAGGTGACCCTGCTTCGGCAGGAGGGTTGGACTAGATGACCCACAGAGGTCCCTTCCAACCCCTACTATTCTGTGATTCTGTGATTCTGTGAAGTTGAGTATGTAAATTGTTTTTGCAAGATAGAACATTCATTTCCCTTCTAATTCTTTAGAAGATCAGAAAACCAGTGTGATGTCATATTTGTGGTTATGTAATGGGTTACACACTTTCCCAATATGTCTAAAACGTCATTATATAAGTCAACATTTCTGTAGCCTTGAGAAACATGAATGAGAAAGGAAATGTTTCTGCAATTCAGGTTATGTGTTTATATTGGACTTACTTTTTGATAGTTGCTAAGAGCTCATGGAACTGTTTGAAGCCGCTGAGAGATGAAAGTGCTCAGTAGTGCTGTAGCTTCATTTGAGTAACCTGTGAACTTTTCAGGCAGGAAACAAAAGAAAGTTCTTGTTTTATACAGTTCCTAATTGAATTGTGGATTTTATTTTTTTTTTAACCTGGGTGGAGACCAGGAGTTTAAATGGGCTCAGAAAGGGATTAGACACTCGTTTGGAGGGGTAGGTCAATTGGTGGTCGTCAAGCACAGTGAGACTGATGCAGCTTCTCAGTGAAGCAGTTCCGAACTAGCCATCCCCAGGAGCAGAGCCGGTGGACGGGGAGCCGGCGGCTGCCTGCCCCTCCCCGTCAGAGTCCTCCCCGCCTGGGGACCTGCTGTCGGCGGTGTTCGTGTCTGCCTGCACGCTGCCTCTGCTGCTGCGCGGAACAGGTCACGGGTCACACGGGTAAGGAGTGGCTATCTGTCCCCAGCAGGCATCATGAAATTCACAGTGTAGAGGGCAGAGCTCAGTCAAGAAGTAAAAGCAGGCAGTTTCAGATTACTTATTTACGCACTGTTGTAATAAATGCTGCAAACGGCTGTAAAGTTGGGTTCTGCGGCTTGACCCAACATTGCTCTTAACTCCGTCAAAGAAAACTGTTGCTCAGTTCTCTTGCACTTGCTAATTAGCTCCTACAATTGCTTTTTAAAAACAACTTTATATTGAAATAGCTATGGATATATGTTCAAAATTTACCTGAGAGTTTTGTTGAGGGGGAAAAAAAGGAAAGATAAATGGTGCGCAAAGCCATAGAAAATACCTGTGCATAGGCACAGGTACTGCAAGTACAGAAAAGTTAAACCTTGGCCTTTGTCATTATCAGGGTTTTAAAACCTTTATGAAGGCTTTAACTGAAGAGTTTTTCTTTCCAAACAAGTGACTGCCCCTCACGTTCAGTCTACAGAAAAAAAAATTATTCTTTTTGAAATGACAATTTTTGTGTCATTGCTAAAAAGTTCTACACAGCTGTCTGACTTTCAAATTTTTATTGACCCATGACTTGATGTGATATAAAACCTCAAAATGGAAGATGCTTTCTGGAGTTTGGTGTCTGAGGTGAGTTTACTGTGAAAATTAGGTCAGCATCTACGTTGAGCCAAAGTAGCTTTAATAATATGTACATGCTCACACTTCATACAGTCTTCAAATAATTTTGAACACTGTCCATGGAAATGCACCAGACACTTGCCCCTCAGTACAGAAAAGTAGGATTTCAGTGGCACCCGAGATGGTTTTAAGTCTGGTTAGTTCAGAGGGACACGGGGTTAGAGTAACCCAGCTGCCGTGATTTTAAAAGGCTGCAGAGCTGTGCCAGGGCGTGCAGGGCCAGAAGCAGCCCTGCCCCGAAGGAACCAAGTTTCCCGTGGGACAGTTGGGTCTCGGGCATCTCGCGCTGGCACCAGGCAGCCTGTCGGTGCACATTCCTGTCCGCTGAAGGATGCAGCCTGCTCACGCCTGCACGCGCAGCTGCCACGGCGCGTTTTTCTCTAGGTTTCTGTCTCAGGCCTTACCTCCTCTCTTCACAAGTTCACGGGCTTCAGAAACCAACTGACCCTTTTCCTGTAGCAGCAAGCTCTGCTCCCTCTCCTGGGAACTCTGTTGGCTGCAAACTCAACCAATTGGAGTCTGCCTTACAGCAGGGATGTTTTCTAACTCTGTGGGGGCTTGTTTGTCTTTAGGTTTTTGCTTCCTCCAGCATTCAGAAATAATTAACAAGTAATGAACAGAAAATAAAAGGTCCTTGAAAAGCGCAGCAGACAGGGTAGGCTACAGCACTTCTGTTCCTGGTCCTTCCTTTCTTTTATGATCACTGGGGAGTTGGGCTGTGTCTTTCCCTCCCAGCCTTTATCTGCCTTATTTGTTCAGACATTGAATACCCCATGTTAGGACCTGTCTCTGGTGTATCTGTACAGTGCCTAGATCAAATGAGCTCCAATTTTAACGCAGATTCCAGGCTCTACTGTTGAATGTACTGGATTCACAGGCTGCGCCTGCACTATCCTGAAAGAAAAATCTGGAGGGAAGATGATCTTGGCAGAATCTGTCCGAGCTGACGGGCGTGTTTCTAGCACGCTGGTTGCTGCGGAGGAGACGTGGCTTTCTGGCTTGCTTAGTAGCTGAATAATCCCCTGCACCACCTCTGAAAATCAGTTGCTAACCATAAGAGCCGAACACCAGTGTCTTTTTATGGACCTTCTTGTTCAGGACAGAGTAACTAATGTGAGATACTGTTAAAGGTGGTCGATCACCTGGTTGATGATAACATGGGTGCGTCTATCTGAAAGCTACTGGTATTGCTGAGAACATCCTGAAAGGATGTTACAAGTACGAAGTTTTACTACTTTTGTAGCCGAGTGAGCTGCTGGGTGTCACAACGGGCATTAGATCTGCAAGATGTGAAGCTGGTTTTAGTCACATTTATCTTTAATTCAGACGACAAGCCAAAAGCAAGTATCTTCACTGCATTTCTCGACACAAGTCGAAGTACCTGTGTATATAAGTCACTCTGCCCTCCTTTGCTTGAACTCCTATCTTCAGTGCTTAATCCTGCGACCCTTCCTAATGTGGATAACTTTCTCTGCAGTGGGATCATCACACACAGAAGATTTGCAGGGGCCTGTGTTCACACTTATAGCACTGTGAGGACTGCAGACTTTTGATACCAGTGGTGACAAAATTGCTTTGATTGACCTATCACCAGGTATGAGGTAAACTGAAACACCTTGTTCCACAGGGGCAGCACTTCCGTAGCACATGGGCTTGCTCCTTACTGTGCTTCATTTTTTTTTCACACGCTCCCTCTTCCTTAATCTGGCTGTTTCACTCTCTTACCATCCACTGGAAAGATTTCTCCCATATGGTATCTATAGGTATAAGACTTTGTCTTGAGCTGCATGCAATTTCTTTTTAATAAGGAGTAACATATAGTGAAAGCACTTATATTTCGACCATGTGATTCTTAATTGCGCTGTGTGTATTATGAAATACTGCTATCCCTCACAATCTTTTTGCTTGCAGACTTACCGTGCATGATGTAGTAGCAATAAATGCTAAATAACCTGCCCGCCACCCAGCCCCAATTTGTGGCGCTTGTATAATTACACAGGCCTGTGGAAATCGCATTGCGAGGCTCTGATTTGATGGCAACATGCGAACATTTCACTGTAAACACTCTTTCATTACGCGGGATTTCATTACCAGAGGTTTCTGCTCTAATATCCTCTTTCCTTTGAGGATCAGGGCCAACATTACAGTAACCACATTGTTAGCAAGAGCAACGTGAGATTAAGAACGTGGACTTCATTGATCTGAGAGCTTCAGAGTAAGGGTGCTAAATATTCCTTAATAAGTGGGAGCTCAACTTGGCTCTGTGCATAATGACTGCACAGAAGCGTTTGAATTATGTTGCCTTGAGCATGGTAAAAAAAAAAGGAAAAAAGAGCAGAGTAAGATTGATATCAGATTCTTCACCGTTTATTTATCCCTGTTATACGTGGGTAAGCTACTAATCTCATGTGGGTGTCTTCCCCGCAGAGGCTGCTCTGTGTGCTAGCTGCCGCTGGTTCTGGGCATGCACCTCAGCAGGCTGAGTTTCACATCTACAGCCCGTGCTCAGACTGAAAAACAAACACTCTTTATGGCTTGAAACACGCAAATATATGTCAAAGACCAGGCATGTGACCAACGAGTGTGTGAAAATCCGTGGACCCCCCTGGCTACCCCCACACTGTGCAGGCAGTTTTACCAGCTGTGCGATGCAGAAAGTGCCGAGTGCCAACATCAGATCCACGTGGGCTGTAGCAAAATGCCATTTGCACCAGCCCAGTGTTGGGACTGCTGGGCTCTGGCTCTTTTACAAAGCTACTGGAAATGGTTCTCTTGTCTCCTAATAAAACTCTATTAACATCCTTGTTGCTCCAACATGTGCACCTTTGTAATTAACAGCTCACAGATGCAGTGTTTTCTTCCTTCATCTTTCCCTCCCCTCTATTTTTGTCTTCTTTCCTTTTGTGAGTTGGCAAGGCAGTGTTGAGCTTGGTACTAGCTTCCCTTGGCAGTAAGCATTAAGCTGTTGCAAGCGTCTCCCTCAGACTGTTAATTATCTTGGAATAATTCATTAGTGAATGCACTTGCTTTGTGCCAGCTACCTTTCATTGGGGAAACCCAGGCTGATCTTTTGCCCTCCCTTCCAGCCATGGCCCCTGCCCATGGTGCCAGCCTTCCTATTTGGTGGAAGAAGTTGTTTTCCAGTTCATGCACTGTAGCAAGACTCTGTGGTATCAGTGTGGCGTGGAGAGGGCTGCTGCCAGCCCGAGTGCCGGGCGCCGGGCCGGTGCCGGCTGGCATGGCCTTGCGAAGGTAGCCTGGGATGCGCTAATCGGGTTTCTCTGTGGTCGCGTGTCCCAGGCACGCTGGGTGTTGTGAGTCACATAGCTGCCGTGCATTAGTTTCTGTGCTTCAGCTGCTTTAGTAAGCTCACTTATTTGGCTTGTTAAGGTTTAATGCAATACAAATTTTTGAGTAGTGTTGAGTGAAAGATACTGCTAACTCTGGATCAAGCAGTCTGGAGTGAAGATTGTACTGAGACCACATCCCACTTTTCGGGGCTGACCTCCTGGGTTTTGATCAGCAACATCATCTGTAGCCTTTACATCCATTTAATAGTTTTCCACCTTTTTTTTTTTGCTTGAGGTCCTGATTCCACTTCTCTGGAAGCTACTACATGGGCACTGCCTGGAGTTCATTTCAGATCTGTCCCATGGGAGTCACTCTGGGGACTTGCTTGAGTCACCTAGAGCCGGAAAAGCTGTGGCAGGTGGCCTGGTATGAAAAGACTGGGACAAAAAGTCAGCAGAGGTCTGAGGCTGTGACTCAGCCTGCACAGCCATCCCCACGCAAATCTCTGCAGTCACTGTCCCTTTGGAAACATATTTTCATTGTGCAAGGCTGTGGGGTGCAGCCTTCCTGCCTCCTCTTCGTCCTCCGGAGACGCTGCCACTGACTCACCCTGGTTCCCGCAGCAGAGCCGCTTTCCTGGAATTCAGAGGTGGGCACACAATTTGTTTCACAGATGCTATACTGGCCTGTCCACTTCCTTCACCTCAGAGCCATGCAATTTTTTTTGCAGTCTCCTATCAAACTGCTGAATTGAAAAGCAGAGCAAAAAAGGGTAGGATATATTATACATACAACAGTTGCAGCTCAGCTTTTATCCTAAAAATGTATATATTGTTTTCAAGTCTGTGTGAATGAGGAAGTTCTAGTGAAACCTAAAAAGATGAGTAGCATTGACCTTCAGGAGATGTTTCCTATCCCAGCAGCTCAACTCAGTCTGCGGCTGCTGCTGCTTTGCCTGGCTGCAGACACAGAGAGTGGCTGAAATGAGCAATCAGCTTGTTTATGGCAGGTTTTAGTGCTTCTCTAGTATAATAAAAGAGGCTTTTGCAAAAGGGATTTGGTTCTCGTGTACTTCAGTGTTTTCTGCTCCGTTTTGCTCCATAAAACCCAGACTCTTGTTTACAAGAATTAGCAGCTTCCCAAGGTTTCTGCTGATTTTGAGGAATCAACCCCTTGCAGCTATGTGACACCACCATGCAGCTCCCACTCCACCCGGCGCTCTCAGAATGACTGTTCCCTACGTGCGGTTGAGCACTTGGATTAAACACCTGCACAAAACAATTGGCACAACCCAAAGGGCTGTTAAAGGCTCCGTATCCTGTTTGGGAATCACTTCAAGTGAAATTAATGGTTCTTCTCTGCATGCAGACTTTTTAAAAAGAAATCTGTTTTTATATGTGCAATTAATCCAAAGCAGTCAATGTGTGCTCTGTACTGTTACACATCAATAAGACAGCAACTTCATAGCTTATAATTCCATAGGGTGTGTAGCATTTAAGACAACAAAATCCTCACATAAGTGGTAGCTGTGACACGTGCATATCCCCCTGTCCACTTACCCTTTCTCCATTTTGGAAGGAGGGGGAGAATGCCTTGTTTGAAAGGCATTTATGTATGTGGTCACTGCATTACAGAGATGTTGTACAGAGCTAAATTCTTTTCACGGCAGAGATTCAAATCAAGAAAATTTCCAGTAGACTTTGTGTGCTGATTCACACAGTGCTGCCAGCTCTTGTGGTATTACCACATATTTTGTGATATTTGATATTCTGTCTTAAAGCTCCCGGGTCTCTCGTTATGTGATTGTTTGAGTCTGAACTCTCATTTAAAAAAACCAAAGGGCCCATCTCCTCCTAGCTGCAGACAAAACTTGAAATAACATTTCACCTCCTAAGAGCCAAAACATCAGGAGGCAGGCAAAATTTTCCCAAAGATATTATTTTCAGTCTCCAAATCTTTTGAAGCCCACCTAACTCTTCTGTTTTTGGAGATTGACTCTGGATTTTGAGTGACTAGGTTTGGTGTCAGGAATGGCCAGCCTACATTGTGTTTGTGGTTTGATGCTTTAGATGAAGGCAGAATAGCTTTATTACAGCAAGTAAATTTTGCATGCAGGGATGCTATATTAATGCCATTAATTGCTATGCTGTAGGTTGCTTCACCACAGCCCTCTTCACACTGAACTGGTGCTTATCCCATGATCTTCTGAATGCAGAGGAGCAATTAAGTTTCTTTTGGTTTGGCAAGTAATTCAGCAAATAATAGTCTCCCGACAGAGATGACCTGGGTCTTGTGTTGTAGAGTTCTCACATCTGTGTCAAATACCTAAGGATAAGTATAATGAATCCTGGTGAATCAACTGTTCTTACTGCTTCTGCATATATGGTCCAACATGAACAGTAGTATTTTAAGCCTATGCGACAGCAGTAAAAATCTAGTGTTCCGTTTTTAGCTGAAACATGATTTCTGCATTTTTACTTTTGTCTCTTGGCATTCTGGTTCAACTGTGCTAAACAAAACTGCACAAAAGAAATGAAATTTTAGTTGAATATTTAAAATAAAACTGAATTGATGGACCCCCTAACACTGTGTTTTAGAATCAAGCTATTAAAATCCAAGGGGACTCACAAATTTGCCTCTGCTTGTGAAGAAGCAAACCTGTCTGTCATCTGTTACCAAACTATTTTGTCAGCCCAGCCTAAAGGCATTTCGCCCTGTTTACGCTGAGCTGGACTGTGCAGTCTGTCACCGCACTGGGCACGCCGCCGAAGCCACAAAACACTTGTGTACAGGCAGCGGCCCAGCCTGTCTGATGCCAGTTTTGAATCAGGAAAGCCCTGTAGATGGTGCTGTGATCTAACTGGAAAAAACAGATTTACCAAGAGGCTGGCTGGAGTTTTCTTAGTCCTTCTCCGAAGCTGAACTCGGATCTATTTTGCCGAATTTCATACCTGCACAATTTGGAGCGTTAAGTAACCACGGCAAACTCAGTTCACTCGAGATGAACAGGTACAGAAGCCTGCGGGTAGACTCGGGTGGCCTGGCACATCGCCTTCGCCACTTTCCCCACGCTTTGAGCTTGAGCCCCACCTCACCAGGCTCGCACCACAAAGATCTCAGAGAAAATTGTGCCATTGACTATCGACGCCCTTTAGTCTCGGAAAGCGCTGGCTGGCCTAAAAATTCAGGGCTCTTGCACAAGGATAGACTTTCTCCAGGAGAAGCAAATGGGTGAGAAAACACAAACAAAATTATGTGGGCTTTCCACCAGCCTTGTTTTTCACCAACTCAGCCTTCCCAAGAAGCCTCCCAGCTCTAACCCGTGGCTTACGGCGCAGTGGGCTCAGCTGTGGACGTCCTGCCTGCGGGAGATGTGGAGTGCCAACTTTACCAGTTAAGCAGATTTTAGGAGAAATAATTTTGCCAAAGAGTTGACTCTGTCTAATTACAAGCCTCCCTCAGTAACCGCAGGCTCGGTGTCTCCCTCCCCAACTGTGAGTTATTATTGGATTCTTTACTCTCTTTCATAAACTGCTGATTGGTGGCAGATTGTTTAGCAGCTGCCACCTGCTATACTGCTTGTTGAATAAATTTCCCTTTTTAGTTCTAGGATGGCCTTGGTCTACTAACGGCTCTGGAGGCATGCAAGGGGGAAAGGGACAGAGATAATGGTTTTTTTGGCAGGGTTCAGTACTGGTCCAATGCAATCCCTCTGTGAGTCTTATGCCCAAAACAGTAAAGCACGTAAATACGCATTTTAAGCATGAATAATCTCCTCTCTGTTCAGGGAGGATTTAGACATGTGCCTAAGTTTTACCTATTTTTCCAGGATCTCAGTGCTCTCCTGACCTGCAATTTTTGGTTTTCTGGAGCCAAGCTTGAGTGCCGCAATGAAACAGGGCTTGTGTGAATCCTGAATGGCCGTTAGAGGTTGTTCTGTGATTGAGATGATACTTGAATCCCAGGGAAACTATGTAATACTCAGTAATTTGAGGAGAAACTGTAGGGAGAACACTTGTCTTTTGAGGATATTTATTTCAGGATATTAAAGTGGTGGAAGACGCTGGTGCCGGGGGAGAAGGCTGCTCTGCAGCCCCGTCTCGGCACAGGGAGCGTTCCTGTGAGCTCTGGTCTTCGTGCTGACCTCCGTGGGCACATACCTAGTTACCATCTGAATCTGCAATGGACTGTCGTGAGGAAAGATCTGGGTAACTTTGAGTACAAAGGGAAATGGTGGAGACATAGCAGCACGCTTCTTTAAAATGCTATGCATGCCAGAGGGGGGCAGGGGGTAAGGGATGGCTGAGTAGATGCCCGTGTTTTCTCCTGCATATCTCAGTGTGTCTTGGCCAACGGGGTGAATCCTCCCAGCAGGTCCACCCCACGCTCAGCAGCTCTGAACCCACTTCTTTTGGGAAAAAGTAAAGCATCTGTTTGAGTAGGAAATTTGAATTTTTCCAGAAAATCCAAGAGGAAGGAGAAAATTAGCATGCAGCTTTCCATATGCAGGTGACTGGACAGTGTCTTTCTTTTCGCCATATGTCAGTGGCAGTAGTCGAGGCTGTTTAAATCAAGTAGGTGGGTGGTGTGAGCAACTGATGGATTCCTCTGTTGTAACAGCTGCTGTCGCTTTTGTTGGGGAACTTTTTTAGAAACAAGAATAGGAGGGGTTAGTGCTGGTTGTTCTGGCCGGAATCCAATTTGGATAATTGCATTCTGCCTACCTAAAATTGTAATGGCATGTTTATGCTTCTCATCTCCGTAATGCCTGAGGATCCTTTGCTGGAAACTTGCTGTTTAGATATGAAGTTATTAGTAGATCTGTCAACATTAACTTTATTCTGTATTTCAATCAACAAAGAATAGTTCTTATTCAGGTAGTACAGACCCTTCACAATAATATTATTTTAGTGGATCCACACTAATAATATATTTTAATATATTATTAATATATTATTTATATAATTTCAATGAGAATTTCTCTTATGGGCTGGGTTTCAAAGATGTGAACACCCACTGATTTAACTTGCAGCTATAACTGCATGGCAATCTGAAAATCAGGCCATTCACATCTAGTAGTTCAAAAATATTATGAACTATGTTGGATTAGTGAGTTACACAGTCCAACATTTTCAATTAACCTGATTTTTAAACCACATGTATTTTAATTTTCTGAGAAACTAGCACTTAAACAATGATCCAAATGGAATTGAATCAGTTATTTAATGTCTTGATCAACGTCGCTGATTTTAAATGTCTCTGGACTTCCAGGAAGGTGTATGGAGCCAAGATCAGACTGAGAGATTGATTAATTTCTATCTGATTAGGAAAGAAATCTTTGTTTTGATGTGGGTGTATGGAGGGAAATGCAAGTGCAGATCTGGAGTTTGCAGGTAGGTTTGATGCTGGTTTTAAACTTAGATCCAGACAACCCCAAATTACAGACTGGTGTATGGATCTTATTTTTAATGTGTCTCTCCGATGCATTGTAGCAGGGAACCATGCCTAGACTTGTCCTCAGGAAGCAGGTTCAGGTTGGGAACCTCATTAAAATGCACTCTTCCAAATAGCTTCTGTTGGAAGATCCTTCTCATACCCACTGAGTTCTCCACTGATTTGGGAAGTCTTTGCTGGGCATCAGACCTGTCTCAAAGAGCCTGGCAGACTTTGTGCTGTGTCCTGGGCAGCGATCCTGCTCCTGCAGGTGAAGCTTGGCTGGTGCATGGCATGGTGCCTCTCTCTGCACCGGTAGAGACACTCCTCTCACTTCTCCTGCCCCGTGGGGTTGGCACTAGGCAGGGGTGGATGTTTGCATCCCTCTCCAAGGGTGGGTGTGTTGCAGGGTGCGCGCTGTGCTTCCCACTCCCTTTCCAGACTTTCAGCCTCCTCACGCTGGCTGAAATTCAGGCTGTCGGAAAAGCAATCTGCATAAAAAAGCGAGGAAGCCTTTTCAAGCCCGTCATCCTCTTTCATGGATCAAAGATTATGATCCTACTTTTTCATTGTTTTATGGAGAGCATTTGTTTGTTGACTACTTTGGCAGCTATCGGTACATAAGCAATTCATATACTATAAATACACCCATTATCCGAAGGCCCAGATCTGCAAGCACTGCCAGGCACAGCACTTGCTGCAATGAAGTTGATAGAAGTACTCCAAACAATAACACTATGCTCAACAGCATATTCATATTTCCATCTTTCTTTGGCATGAAAGACAAAAAGATGAAACCTGTCCCATCCAGACACCTAAGAGAGAGGCCACTCAATGACCGCTGAAACGTGTTGGTGGAGGACCAGTAGGTGGGAGGCAGCATCAAGCAAGGGCCTGGAGACGCAGCTCAGGAGCGGACGTTGGTGCAACAAGGTGAGTGGCGTAGGAAGGGGCCGTGGGAGAAGTCAGTGCCCTACATCAGAAAATGGAGTGTGAGGAACATGCAAACAGCTGAAACAAAGCTCAGAAAGGAGGCAAGAGAGAAAAGAGATTGGCGGGGAGATGCCTGCGGGGTCAGGTGAAAAGGGGTGTTAGGATGGCTGAATGGAGAAGGCCATTGTGGTGAGTGAGAGAGGAGGTGACGGGAGGAGGAAGTGAATGTCCAGTTCTTTCACCTTTGCAGGACTGTGCCCCATGCTGGGAGTGTGGGGTCAGGGGTCCTGGCTAAGTGGTGGGCACAGTGGTGATGCCCTTTTCACGGGCCCCCTCCACTGCCAAGCCCAGTGCTGAATCATTTGAAACCATTAAATACTTAGAAAAATTTAGTTCTTTTTCACGCTTTGTGTACTTTGTCAGAGGGATTTTTTCAGATGGAGATTTTGTTGTTGCATGAAGGAATAAAACCATCCACTGTGGCCGCAAAGATTAGTAGTTAGACCTGTTTATGCGCACAGCCATCCAACCACTGTTATTTGCATCCATATAAACAGAAGCTACGCGAAGGTCTGGCTGAAAATCAAACCCATTGTGAGCTGCCTAGAAGGCTTCAGCAGATGGGAGCCATATAAATAAAATGTGGTGTCGTTATTAACTGGCCTAGCAGTTCACTGCGTTTCTAACAATGATTATTTGGAATGACATGGTGACTGTCCTATCCTGGAGAATGAGTTTATCTTATCTACTGGACTGAGACATTCAAAAGAAAAATGCACAATCCTTCCTTTTCAGGGGCAATGATGCTTTGAACCCCATTGTTTCCCACAATGTGTGAAAAAGGGAACTACTGCACAGGCTGGATTAACTTCGGTGCTAGTAACATTAAACAATTCATGTTACAGCTCTGTAAAGCTGCTTTAATTTACCTCCATTCTAGTTTGGCACCTACTCCTTCACTCTTAGCCCCAATAATGATAGACCGTGCTTCGCTATTTTGAGACAAAGATATAGCTGATTTCAAACAAAGGGAACTTTAGTTGACAGTGATTTGTCTGACTCTTTAAGCAGCACTATGTCCTACATCAGAACAAAGTAAAGACTTATACACACAGTGCACAAGCATTTGGCTGTGGAAAAAACAGGCTGCTCATGTAAATGTGAACCCACTGAGCAGAGAGAAATAATTCAGCTTCCTTAGCGTGATCCGTGTTTCTTGGCCAGTTAGGACATACCTCACAGACTCTTCCTGGACTGGTGACCAGCCCTTTAAACTAGGCAGAGATAGCCACGCATGCCTCCCAAATGGCTGTTTTCAGTTGTCTCAGGTATGACAACTCCCTCTCCTTCAGTTTAGCCCTTATGTGTTTTCCCCAGGCTTTCTCGTTCTTATTCATGAGGTAGTTGTTGCTCACCACATTCCCCTCTCCCACTAGCAGGAATGAAAGCAGTTTTCTAGGTTTTGAACCTGTTTTATGGCCTGGGCATGGTTGCTCTCTGTGCTCTGTTTCCACTTTTTACCAAAGGCAGTGCTTCCCAGCGCTGATGAGATCCTGTTCATGCCAGGTGGCTGCCGCCCAGCTCTACCATTTCAGCAACTGAATTGGCTTTCTGGAAGATTTCACAGTTCACTTTTGTTGGGAGAATCGCCTTGTCAAAATACAGATTGAGAAAGTGAGATATGAAGTCCACCAGCAATGGCAGGCTGCAGAGGGAGGCCAGTGTTGGACCTGAGTTACTCTTACCTTGGTGCTGCTGGTTCTCAGAGGTGCCTGTTGCTATGGCTGGAAGCGTGGCACATCCATCTTTACAAAGGCCTCATTTTGACGGGTAAAGTTAGACAACAACTAATACAAGTGTGTTCCCATGTGGTGACTGTGAAGCAAATGATGGCAATACACGACCTCAGGGAGAAGACACTGCTGGAGGTGAGCATGGAAAGCGTCACCTTCGGGAGAGCCACCTTGGGCTCTGCTGTTCTCCTGTCTTCTGCTAGAGTGAATATCAGCTGGATGGTAAAAACCTACCAGCTATTGAACTGCTGTCCTATCAGTCCAGTACTGAGCTACATACAGTCATCTCTGTATACTCTCCTTGTGTTTATACATGCCTTTCCCATGGAGCTTAAAGATCAAATGCTGGGGGAGTTGGTGTGTAGGAACTCCAGAGTAGGACCAAACCTTGGCCAAGGCTGTGTGTTGCTTAAATTGTCATGTCCTTTATCTTGCATCTTGATTGGGTTTTATCTTTTTTCCAACAGTGCCTCAGAAATAAAACCAAAAAGACTAGTGCTTCACTGCTAATAAGAAAGCGGAGATGACTCACTACTACTAAAGGTGAGTTATGTAGAGTAATTAGATTTTAGTGGATCTGTTTATGAGTTACTTTCCCAGACACAGAGATATTAAAGCTCATCCTCACAGCCCTGCCTGCCTGCCATCTCCTCCAAGGCTGCGGAAGCCCAGCCTGCCACACTGTTAGCACTGCCACTGGCCTTGGCACGCACATTGCATCCCCTGTGTGGGCACGCACAAGTGTACACACACACACACGCACACGGACTACAAAGGTGAAGAATATTTTTATGACATTATTTTTATGGTAATCTATTTCAATGGTTAATTTAGTTTAGGACACTGATTTATAACGAGTTTATAGTTTTTTTTTACCATTCTTTGTTGAATTATAGAGGTGGCATGTGTGAAATGGAAGTACTTGGCCTATTGTTCTGCTTCTCACGCAACCAGTATAGTTGAGACAATAAAAAGATCTATAAAATTAATATATACAGAGAGAAAGGGACAGAGACAGAGAGAATATGTAATGCTCTAGAGTCTGATATCACATTTATCTCTCCCAGAGAGGTTAAAACTCAGAATTTACATGTGGAAATACCAGAGAGATCTTACCCTCTTGTGTGGACAGAAATGACTTCTAAGCATCCACGCTATCAGCTCCTTTATTTATAAAACCAATTTTCATGGTGTAATTTTTTTGTATTTTTTTAGGTTAGAACCACATTGCTTTGCTAATAGCTTGGAACTAGGCCATCTATTGCTGAGAGCCTGCTGGCCTGGAGTTTTTAGGCAGGCTTTTGCGGAGACATAACTGCACTAAGATTTCATCGCCCAATTGTTTCTTATACCAGTACATTATATCATATTTAAATATATCTGCATGTGAACACACGCACACTGTAATAGACAAATATTTATACATCTCTCAACAAACCCATTAAATGCTCATAGATATTAAATGTGCTAATAGCATTTTTATCTTACCTGTGCTAAACTGTGTTCAGTGTATACTGCTAACTACACAGATGCATTCGTCTCCCTATTCCACCTACACTGAGGCTTTTTCTGCTAGTTCAGACCATTAAGAAGTGGTGTATTTAAGATCTAGTATCTCAGGCTATTTTAAGACTTGCTGGTTTTCATATTTATAATGAAGCAGTATTTGCTAGTAGCCTTTCTTCTATCTGTAACCATGTGACTAGGGAATAGTGGAATTCTAACGTAATTTTTCTTTAGAATTTTCTTTAGCTATTAACCTGCATGAGATGCTAAGGAGATGAAAGCAGCTATAAAACACACATGAAACAGTACAAGTCCTGTGTTTTGTATCATTAATGCAGTGCCCTTGAATGACTGTTGGTTTGCTCTTGTACCAACAGCAGTAGCACTGCTCTTTTTCTTCCTTGGTCAGAGGTATAGTAAGATAATTCTTAATCAAAGGTTTAACAAAAACTTGCAGTGAAATATGAGCAAAGCAATTAATTCATATTAAAATGGTGGAGTCACTTCAGAGTCATGGTATCTTGCCCAAAATGTACAAATCTCTCAGCTCTCAAATGATGTATTTGCGAACGGCTGCTATTTTAAACTCTCCTCTTTCCCCAGTCTCTCCTCTCTGATTAGTTCTCTGTATGCTAAATTGGGTAAACAAATAGATAGTGGGTAGATAATTGTGAAGCTGGTTGATGCCTTATCCTCTCATGTGCGTAAAGGACAGCAACCTTCTTTAATAAACCTATTCATGTACCATCCTTTCTTCTGGAGAGTATAAATATATGGTAATATGAGGTCTGTCTTCTTGTCACAACACGTCACCACTTCTATTTGTACAAAACAGAATGAAACCACCAAATATAATATTGCAGTCAAATGGAAAGAAGATTCCTGGTTTCTACCGTCAGACAGAAAAGGCAGAACAATGACTTGAATAGAATTGCAGTTTATATCATTATATATATCATTGGTTAAAGAAAACCAATTGCTTTCATAAACTGTGAGTCATTTAAAGGTTTCAAGAGTTTTAATGAAGTTGAACAATTCCATGGAAGATAGATTTTGTTTTCTTTATTCGGCGTATCCATCATCCTATGCAACAGAAACCAGGGTTGTCCACACAGCAGAGGAGTCGAGGTTGAAGGTTAGAGACACTGACAATTGATCAAAGTGCTGATTTCCTTTTTATTTTTAATAAACAATCTCTTGGAGTTTTTTCTCTCCAGAAACATAAGTAATAAACCTGCGAGATCTGGCAAAGCCAAACAATTGGAGAGAAAGACCAAATAACAGAATCTGGCTTAGTGAACAGCAAATTATTGAAGAAGATTATTTGCTAATTAAAAAGGAAATATACTTGGGATCTATATAATTCACAGATACAGATTGGAACAGCCAAGTATGGGGTTTTTTTGGGGGGTGTGTGTGTGTACATTTTATTAGCTAGCAGTTCTGTAAAGATATTCACCATTGTGAGTACTGATGCAGACAACTAGAGCTATAGTGGTTTATCAGAACTTCCCGATAATGTTTTAGTCCAAGTCAGCTCAGTATTTCCATCAGACATTGAATTTCAAATATTTGTAGTAGTAACGCCGTAGACTACAGACGTAAGTAAGGCACTATTCAGGTATGCAAAGCTTTGACAGAGGGTAAATGCCTGCAGGTAGCATCACACTGGGAAAAAAGGCTTATATTGGCTTAGCCTGGATTATTTAATTTTATCTGCAAACATCTGCCAACAACAGTTGTGGCTGGATTTCTGAATGCATTGTATCCCACCCATTCAAGAAAAATTTTTTTTGATTTTTATTTTAGAAGCTACTGGTTGTCAGGATGCAAAAAAGAAGAGGTGCACTCACATCACCTAAGGGTATAGTTTCTCTCTTTCTCCTGCATCTGAACCTAGTGTCAGCAATTGCTTTATAGCTAACTCCTCTCAAATTACAGCCTCTGGTAAGGCTTGTAATGCCTGTCAGCTGATAGTCAGAAATTGAAGGATGCAGAACCAATTAGTTAAATGCCCCATCCAATGATTAGGTTTGCTGACCTTTCATTAGGGCAGTGTAGCAGTGCAAATGGCTGGAAGCTGGGCAGGATCACTCAATTTTCAGGAGGCTGGAGAGTTTCCCTGCCCCAGGGCCTGGAGTAAGTAACATAAGGGCCTTCTGGTCAGAGAAGGGACAGCCTCTGCGTCTTCTCTATCCTGGCTGAAGTGGAGATGGACTCCTACAAGTTTGTGAAGTGTTACTACAAGCTAAGCTTCTAAGAGTAGTCTAGCCATAACAGGCATACCTTCAGTGGTAGTGAGGATCTACAGTCTGTATGGGGCATGTGTACCTTAGCAGCTGGGTTGTGTGTGTCCGCTGAACCCACTCACCCCAGGAACGAAAATTTGAACTGTGACTTGAATCAACCGTTGGAAGGAGCCACCAGGATAGAAGGATAGACTCACTGTCAGCTGAGATCTTCAAAGTAAGGTGAGTCTTTCTGGAGGATATATATTTCTCTTTCCTATCTTGCTTTTGTACCTTTTTGCTTCTGAAAGTGGTAGAAACTATTATCTTTCCTTCTGTAGCAAAAGTTTTTATATGTGCAGTAGGAGGAAGATAGCAAAAGATGAATCAATTTCCCTCTGTTAAGAAAAATTGATTAAAAATATCTGTTAGGACTGAAGAGCACTTATCTGAGCCCCTTTTTAGCCAGTTCATCTTGTAAAGAGTTTGACCAGCAGGGAAGCAGACAAATCTTAATCAACTGTCTTCTGCAAACTCTTTACAGAGGAGCATGCAAAAGTTATAGTTATTTTCACTTCACTTCTGGAACTTGTCCTTTGCTGACTTTGATGTGGTGTCCAAGGTAGCTGCCTGTCCTGCCTGAGCCTTACCCAGCCATGATAAGATCTGCCAAAAGCCTCCCCTCTGGCGAGGTCAGGAACTTATTTCATTTAAAGTCTGTCAACTGCACGATGCCTAATTGTGTACTATGATAATGAACACTGTGAGCTAATCGCTGTCCACTTACATAGAGAACAACATATTGTTCATACTTCTCTGAATTACACTGGAGATTTCCTGTTCTTATCTATTGCAACTTCTTTTTCTGGTAGTGGATACAAGTGTCTTTCAGGGTGAATGAATGGTGCCCACAGCGTGTTTCTGCCTCGTAGGCAGTTTGGCAGATGAAATTCATGCCCATCGTTTGAAATTTCTCCACTCTTCTCTGTAGAGTCCTTTGCAGGAGCCTTTTGACAACAACTTTGGGTCTGTAAGGGGCAAATAACGTGAAACACGTTTCTAATGAGCAATAATTACAGGTTTAAATAGCTGGCACAATCAGTGTTCAGTGATTTCATTATTAGATGGCACCGTAATTTATGCTAATCCTGATAACGGTTCCGGATGAGAGAGGTCCAGACATAGGCGATTACACTGCAATTATTTACACCCTGTATTTCTGAAACAATAGATATGGTAATTTGGAAATCAGATGACTGTGATTTCATTTATTCTGGTAGGAAACACATGTAACAAGTTGTGTCAACAACTATAAAATTAAATAGCATTATTTGATTTCCAATTCTAGGTTTATTCCTTGTTAGCTCTCTCTGCCCTAAAAGACCCATGAATAGAAGGAATTCACAAGAGGCGGAAAGGGAGATGCTTTTTTTTTTTGTGAAGAACTGGAATTTTTTATTTTTCTGCCCTTTTGTAAAGTTTGCACTTGACTACAGGTTCTCAGTGCAAGAAAAATCAGGGGATGGATCTCAGGAGTGACAGGGCATGCCCCCAGCTCTGTTCGAGGAAGTTGTTGGGGCAGACAGTGGTGCTTGGGGGGAACATTCAAAGGTGGCCCTGTCTGCAACGGTTGGTGTTTCCCAGCAAGTTCCAGGTGGGGACTGGCATTGAGTGAGCTGCATTATTCCCATCCGGAGGTGACACTTGTGACGAGACATACCCCTGACTGCAAAGTCGCATCCCTCTGTCCAAATGCAGACCTGAAAAGATAACTGAGAACTAAACAGCCAAGATATCTACAGAAATCTTAGATAGTGGAACGTATTAACAGATGACATGCAGTCCCCTAGAACCAAAGTGCCAGGGCTTGTTTTCATAACCTTCTCTGGGTGCCTTTCTGCTTACAAGCTGCTGCCAACAGGAGCTGCCTCCCTGTTCTTCAGATTAACCCTGGAACTGTGTTCCCACGGGCCCATAGTTCATCTAGACCCACATCAGGGAGCAGTCCACAGAGGTTTAGGGGGAAAAGAAGTGGAGGCTGGAGTGTTTTCAGTATGCAGAAGACTGGGAAAGCCTTTAGCGGGACAACCTGCGATGGAATCTCAGATTCATTCCTCAGCACTTCAGTCATGCAAAACAAGTCAATTAAATTGTTCATGTGTTTAAAGTTAAGCACATCCTGTGTGCTTTGTTGGACTGGAAGATCAGGTCTCTGCTGTGACTAAGTGAGGTAATAGTCTGTTGATTTTTAGAAGTTCCTGGAACAATCAGGACTCTAGTCACTCCGCTGAAATATTATTCACTGTAGTTAGGACAATGAACATCACTAAAATCCCATTCACTCCACCCCTCATCCATCAATACACATTTCAAATTTGGAAAGTGCTATTAGTGGGAATAGATGTGCATGTTCTAGGATGAAATTTCTTTCCAAAACACGGTCTGGACACTGAAGACATTGTATTTCCTTTCTTTGATTGCTGGGACTTTCCTGCAGTATCTGCACTGGAGAGGGTAAAAGAAGGCTTCCAAATAGCATGGCTGTTCATGAAAGGGAATCAACGAGTGCTGAAGAGCTTATTAATTTGCGAGATTTGTATCCTCACGCATCCTAAATAGTCTCTACCACCAAGTGTCTATTTCATGATGTGACAGTTGGCTTTGTGGAAGCTGTCTGTCTGTGTAACTGCCAGCTCCCAGCAGAAAGGATGGGAAATGACTGCTGAATGAGCTACTGCAGTGCACATACTTGACAGTGGACAGCCAGGGAGACTTGGAAAATCATATCCCGAGGCTTTGGTAAGCCTTATCTGAACTGCCCAAGGTGTTTAAGCTGAGGCACCTCACAAGAGAGGCTCTTGCTGTGGTTTTGGTGCTTGCTGCTTTCAGCATAGCTGGGATTTCTGAGAATAGCCACTTTTCATGGTATTTTATTTTTCATATCTGACCATAGCCTGACCTGGAAGGACGCAAGTGGAGCAACTGCAAAAGAAACAAAAAGGCAAAGCTATAAAACCCTCTTACCCTAGCTTTTCAGATCTGTCAACTTTATACATTTAAAGTTTTGGACAGGTGATATTCCAGCTTCATTCCCTCTTTATGCAAAGAAATTTGCCTATGTGTTCAGTAGAAATATGAACAGCTGGAGGAGGAACCCTGACTCTGTGTTGTACAGGGTGTCGTCACTCTTAGGGTAGCGGCTGTCAAAAGCAGACTTCAATGTAATCAGTTTGTCTTTGGCTTCATATGCAACCCATTAATATACCATCTCTGACTTGTACAGTATCTCGCTATGTTTAGAAAAGGAACACTTCAGTGTCTTGATCTTTTCCAGGAAAATTGCTTCATTTACAAGATAATTTATAAATAGAGAAGTTAATTCCACAAAGCTGCATCTTCACAGGAAAATATTCTGTGTTTATCTTCTGAAACCAGTGGACATAAAACACTCCATGTCGGAAACCTGCAGTATGCAACTTTGAGTGAAGGGATCTGCTTTTGTCATCGTTAAGATAAACAAAGATCTAACTGGAGGAAACGTCTCCCCTGGATGGAGTCCATTCTGGAGTTGTTTTCTGTGGAATTTACAAATTGCCTTGTTGCTGTGTAACATAAACAATTTTTCAAAACGCTGGTGTTGAGCTACTGGTATTTAAGATCACCTCATTTATCATCTTGGTGAGTAGCAAAGTTATCTAAGTTCACGGACTGGTTTATTAAAGTGGATAGTAATAGATAGTCGAGAAGAAATAACATTCAAAAATACAATGTTTGTGAATCTTTGGATGTGAGTAAAGATTGATTTGAAAAGACTGGATACGTCATAAAAAGGGTTTATAACGTTGGGCAGATGATCTGGTTGAGGGTCAGGGTTATGGTGTGGGGAACAGAAGGGAAACTGTACGAATACAAGCAGTGGTGAGTGTCATACAGAAAAATACTCTATACAAAAAAAGCCAGTAGTAGATTGTTTTATTTCTGTATGCATTTGGAGAACCAAGATGGAAAGCAGGATTAGGTTGGTCTCTTGCAGTAGTGAGTAAAAAATGCAAAAAGCAAACCGTTTTCTTAGAAGAAAAGGTACAAATCTGATCCTTGCTGTCTTTCTGATTTATGTGAACTCTGGCAAGAAAGAGCTACAAAAGAAAAGCAACTCAAGGAGATCTGAGCTTGCTCAAGCTGAAGGAGGCAAGGCAGTGGCCAGCATTAGAAAGAGGAGCTGATCTCACCCACAGGGAAGCACAGAAGATAGTCAAGAGGCTGTGGAAGCATATGGAGATGTGGTGGGGAGGAGCCATCATTTCTTTACTATTTGCCTTTGTCCCTTGTGTCACGTAAAGATACCAAAGTGAACAAGTTCTTGAATTGCAGTGGTGAAGTTTTCCACCTGCATCACCTTCACTTGCTATAAGTGCAAACAGCTGTGAAAGACCAGCCGGGGAACTGGGTGTAAATGTGGGTATTTAGGGATGTTCAAGAGCTTGTGGGGAGGAGAAAAAGGAGGACTACATTAAGAACAGAGTAGGTTGTTTGCTTTTGGCCCTGAATACCTGTACAATCCAGGGAGTTAGTAATATTGCATGACAGTCTCATTTACAAGGTTTACTCAAATATAAAATAATGTAGGCTCCCAGATATAGTGCCTTCAAAAATGAATGGAATTCAGCTGAAGGCTGTATAAAATGAATAAAAGGCTTTCTTAAACCACTGCAGCAATGTTGTGTAGTGCATGTCTGCTTTTTCTGGGTGATTGGAAAGATCCCTCTTTGCTCTCACAGTATTTGGAAGTGACTTAGGAAAAGGCATAATATGAACATTTAAATGAACACTCAGGTGTCAGTCATCAAAACCACATGTTTACTTTTTTTTTTAGGGAGAACTTGCCCTGTTAAAAAGAAGACAAAGTGCTGCTTGCTCAGGTGCAATCTAAAATGGCCATGATGGGAGGTAAAAATGTGAGAAGAAATGTTTTGTCTCTGCTTTCCCTGGTAGCTTTCGAAAACAAGAGCTGCTGTCTATGAAAGGATGTCTTGAGTCTCTGTGTCTAAGCTGCACATCAGGGCCTGACCTACCCTTGTGACAGGTGGCCTCTGGGCTAGTTTGATTAATCTCTGTTGGTTCTTTAGGACTCAGATGCCAGGTTTGGCACTGGAAATGATTGGACACGATGGTTTGGGGAATGCTGGGCAACAAAGCTCTGCAATGCAATACATGAGTCCACTTGCCACTTAACCTGGCACTGCTTCAATTTACTTCCACTGATGTCAGCTGCTGTTTTTCCTCATACACAACTTAAAGCTCAAATCTGTTCTTGCCTATGTTTAAATTGTTTTGCTGCCTGAATCTGCTTAGTTGAAATGGAGATTAGACTACTGGGGGGGGGGTGGGGGGGGGGGTA
>Ga0065711_1004874_pt1 | contig 22097 bp, 9 predicted proteins | sample Hoacrofraction12_FD_59098 | JGI IMG/M metagenome (GOLD analysis project Ga0065711, IMG submission 59098) | Hoatzin crop microbial communities from Cojedes, Venezuela - Epithelial fraction 12 v2 (version 2) | ecosystem: Host-associated > Birds > Digestive system > Esophagus > Crop | place... | reverse complement strand
GGGGGGGGGGGGGGAAATATCTAGACTTAACACTTATTCTTTATTGTGTATTAATATTATTATGAAAATAGCTTTATGGGATTTGTAAGTAGCATTGAGAAAAAGATCTGAGAAAGGCTTCCTGCATGAGGCCACATCCAGAATCACTGCCAGAGCTAAGATGAAAATTCAGATGTTTCTGGCTTTAGGCTAACAGAGCACATTGCTTCCTAAAAGGAATTAATTTAGTTTGATTTCCTTTTATCTTTACAAATAGCTGCTTCTGCCAAAAATACTCACCATTGTTTAAGTTTAGTATAAACAAGACTTCAGCTGATTATACGTATCTTAAATGCTATGTTGTTAAAGCTTTGGCAGCTGATATCTTCATAAGGTGCCTGATACGCTTACTGCTGTTGACGTCATGTTCTTGTAGCTGCCCCATCAATGTTGGATCAATAGGGTAAAGAATTTACAAAAACAAGCTAGGCAAAATGAAAGGCTGCCCAGTGAAATAAGTCACTTGCTTCCTGTCGTCTTTGCAGTTTTCGGTGTGAAGTTTTGTATTTCTCTGGGAATTCGGAAAACAGGTCTGTGGAATTCACTAGGCTTTGAAGTCCATTGATTGTCACTAAATACTGATACTAGTACTTTGTGTGAGTACAAATAAACACATACGCAAGAAACTTGCCTACATGTAACAAATAGAAACATTAGCAGGTTGAAGGATAAATGCCTCAAGGACCATGTTTAATAAAATTTGGGCCAACTGTGAGCTTCCATAATTAATTTTTCCATTAGAACTTCAGAAGACTTAAGCTTTGAAAGATTTTGCTTGCACTGTGGGGAAGACAGAGCTAATTTAAAACTTCTCTTTTGCCTCATCTTTTCTTCATTCATTCCCGTGGTTATGAAGGAGTCTGTTAATATTAGCAATATATGAATGAACAAAATAATAAATGTGCCTTGTGAAGAAGTACAGCAAAAGAAGGGCACCTGACTATACATTGTGTGTGTTATGGGGGAAGGTTACTCTGATGGCAGTAACTTCTGAGATTTTAACAGATTCTGTTAAACAGTTCATCTCCTAATAGCTAAGCACTCTGAGAGAAGTTGGCTTGAAAATGCAGAGGTGTGAAATATTTTTGACTCATGTAAACCTCAAATAAAATTATTTTGTTAGTGTTTCGTAATTCACACATGCAACATTGTCCTTCAACAAAAGAAGGTACAATACTTAGGTTTGTTTCATCAGAAAAAGCCTCAGAGTACTTGTGTGTGGGTTTTTTTTAATGAAGTAATAATTGGTAGAAGTAAATTCTTCAGTTTATTTGGTGCTAGTGTAGATGATGGGTAATTATTTGATTAAATTATTGTGCCTATGCCCACCCCACCCTCTTTGGCAGTATCTTTAGCATTTTCTCAATCATCTCCTGCTTCTCAGTACAGAAGCAGCTGGTGTTATCGTCATTATTCTTTTTTTTTTTTTAAATTTCCTTAGACTAGTATGAATCATTACAGCATAAAAAAGCAGATTAGCGAGATTCATGGAAGCATTTTATATCGTCCATTGCTGAATCACTGCGTGTGTGGCAGCTCAGCCAAGAGTCTCTTCTGAGGATGGCAAAGGTCACTAGAAGACTAGTGGCCAGCATGAGCTCTCCTCCATACAGAAATGACATATGCTGTTAGACATCTGTCCTTAAACACCAAAAATGGCAGAATTTTAATAATACAGTCTGTACTTGTCATAAAGGCAAGGTTGGTAGAGCTCTGAGTTCATTTGTCCAGAAAGAAATCTGTTGACCAGGCAAGTGTTGAATGGTGAGGCTGGCCTAGTAGTGGCAGAGAGATGAAATCGTCGTAAGAGTCCATACCTGTTACATGCTCTAAAAATGAAGATTTTCTGTGAATACACAAGCATTCTGTGTCAGTTTGAGCAATATGTCTTACTGTATTTTTATCTATTTTCAGCAGAATATTAGATGTTATGAACCTTACTTTTTGTCTCTGATTTTTATTTGTGTGGGGTTTTTTTTTCTTTTTTCTTTTAAAATGTAGGAATATTCTGAGGACAGCAATTCTGAACCAAATGTGGATCTGGAAAATCAATACTACAATTCCAAAGCTTTGAAGGAAGATGATCCCAAAGCAGCATTAAGCAGTTTTCAGAAGGTTTTCTGTTTTTGTATTCTATCTCTTGTTTTTATGTTAATTCACATTTAAAAATATTCGCTTACCTTTTTGAGTTATTTTCTGGAATTTTAAGAGTAATGTTTATATTTTAACTTACGAATGTGCAAAGTTTATCACTGGACAACTTAGACTCCTGGCTGACTGCCTTTCAGGATCATTCTTAGGGAGCGTAAATAGGACATGGAACAGTAATATTTTATCACAGAATGGCATTTTTAATCTGCAGGATTTACGAAGTTAATTAAACAGTCCTAAGTGTGTTTTCATGTGTCAATTGTAGAAGCCAGATCCACTCATTTACTAAAATGAAATGGCGTTTTCCCCAATGTCTTATGTAATGTATTATATTTGCTTTGCTATCCGATTCCAGAGCTTTAAATGTATAACTACTAAGTGACACAGGGTTTCTTTCCTTCATGTCAGTTTTAAATTTTTAATGTTTGTACACTGCCACCAGAAAGCAATATGCTAGATGTAACTTTTTAGAGAAAAAATAGATTTTTTTTCATCTCTTGGCTTATTTGTAGTGTAGAACAGTATTATATACGTGACTTAAAAAAAAGCTTTCTGAACTTTTTACTTACAACACATTCCCTTAACTATGTTACATTAAAGCCTGGAAGCCCTTATGATATGTGAAGAAACTATAGTAGTTCAGAAGTGTCAATTTTTTGACTAATGTAGTCAAGGTGTGGGTTGAGTCAGTTTTGCAGGGGGTGTTACAACTTTTTGTGTATATGTATTTATGGGGTAGGATTAAAGTTTATTGTTTGGTGTTAGACAACAACAACAACAAAGATCTGTAAATAACAATTCACCCTCCCTACATCAGCTAAGCTGTGAGAACTACCAAGATACATACCCCTCACTTTCTCAGTATTATCAGGGAAGAGTGAAATTGAAAAACAGGGCAGAGTGAAACATTCCTTTGTAGGGAACAAAATGTGGGTGGGGGGGAAACGTGTAGGATGTGTACATTTTAAACAAGATGCAAATCAATTAAAGTTTGAATAAACCTTTTATAAATATTTTTAAAAAATTCTTCTATTTCAGGTTTTGGAGCTTGAAGGTGAAAAAGGAGAGTGGGGATTCAAAGCTCTGAAACAGATGATTAAAATAAACTTTAAATTGGTAAGAATTACAGCTGTCGCTTGAGAGTAAGTGGCATGAATATGTATTTGATCCAGAGATCTTGTGTTGTTATTCTCGGTTTACAGCTGTGACAACTAAATCTACCAGAACTTGTCTTTTGTGGCCTTTAATGGCTACTACAGACATGGCAGGGAAATTATGTGGCGCTTGCAAGTCAAAGGCGAAATGGATGCAAAATAGCTGCTGTAGTCAGCGGATACTCGCAGAGTTTGAGGCTCTGTCCTTGCTATCCTGAGGTATCGTACCGTTGAAACCAGTAATGTTTCTATGTATGCGTACTTCAGCAGAATAAACCAGTGAAAAATATATATGCTACATATGCAACCACTCCAAATAGTTGTGTAGCAAACTCTGTTTTCTTCGTTGAGATAAATATTTTAAATGTCTATTCCATGCAGTCCTGCTGAAGTTATTCCTGATTCTGCTGCTCATGAATAAAGTGCTGATGTAAAAGTTCCTAACAGCAGCCACTACTCCATATTCTTTCTGTTACACTTTCTTTTCTGCATGTATGTTTGCAAGATATAGCTCAGTTTTTAATCATTAAAACAAAAATTATAATTTTGTTTTTCTTTTAGACTAACTTTCCTGAAATGATGAACAGATATAAGCAGCTATTGACCTACATTCGGAGTGCAGTTACAAGGAATTACTCTGAAAAATCCATCAATTCTATTCTTGATTATATCTCTACTTCCAAGCAGGTTAGATCATCACTTCTTTCATCTTCATGGCTTTCCTTTCTGCATTTTTAACTGTAGAGTTTTTTGTGTATGGTAGTCTGTTGGCTTTGGGTTTTTTAATCTTAATAGAGAACATTTGCAGTATTAATTTGTTGTTGTATGTTAAAATATGTTTCCCATATTTAATGGATTCTATCAACACGTGACTTGTCCAAAATTTTTTTTTTTGCAATATTTACCTGGGATTTCTATGCTAATAAATAAATACTTTTTTTTTGCGTAGTAGCTACATACTATAAGTGACTTCTGAAATATAATTTGTGATTAAACAGTATAATTTTTTTTTTAACTTTGTGGGGAGAGGGGAACCTATGCAAAACTTTACAATGAAGTACTGGTGTTAAATACTGCCTGTCTTTGAGTGTACTGTGCAAGCTAGGTACATGTTCATAGATATACAGCCCCGCTCCTTTTCTGTTGTGGTGTTGTAGAAGCTTTACAGAGAGTGGAAGGCTCCCCTAGTTGAATACCTGGAAGTAGTACCTGCATATGGAGGATCACTGGTCTTCAGTGATGACTCCTCTGTCATTATCGCAATTCTCCTGTCCTGCCACTCATAGGAAATGAAAGTTTAATAGTTGAATGATGGTTACTATTAAGGTCTAAAGGATTGTCTTAGACTATACTTTGTTGGCAGAGGTCAGTGTGTTTAGTCTACATGCAGTTGGAGCCACACCTGGAGGGAACATCTGGAACTCTTAGCTTGATATATAGCCACAGATCTGTTATCCTCTAGAGAACAATGGCCATAACCAATACTAATGNGTTCTTTGTAGAACCTTTGTTTAAGGTCACACTCAGCACTTCGATTTCATTTTGGATGTTGTATTTTTGGGTTTTATGCAAAGAAACGGTTTGATGCGCTGAAGAGCTTGCTTTCATGCAGCACTGGTAGTATAGAAAGGAGAAAGCATCTTTTCCTTTAGACCATTTCTTTGTAAATCGTCCTTTCTTTTTGATAGGTAAATTATTTTTGGTTTCCTTCTTTTAAGAACAATGTTTCCCATTAGTGTTTGTCTTCTGTTACACAACGTAAGAATTTTATTACTTGGTTATATAAGATGGGCTTGTATAAGGTGTCTTTCATTTTTCACTAGCATGATAGATGGTTGCAAATCTTAAAATGTGAATACTTTGTAATTATATCTTTTTCATATGAGAAAAGCAAGTGTACTTAGTTTTGTTACTTTAGAAGCTCTTTACAATTTAAAAGCAGACATTCAGTAAGATGCAGGTACCTTATTGTGAAGTTCAAGCATGCTTTTCTAGTTTGTTCAGATTGACTTCATTAACAGGTACAAATTTGCTGTTTACAATTATAGAATTCTGATTTTTTATGTCAGATGGATTTACTTCAGGAATTCTATGAAACAACGCTTGAAGCTCTGAAAGATGCTAAGAATGACAGATTGTGGTTTAAGACAAACACAAAGGTAAAATATATAATTTACTGGTTTTTGCTTTTGTTTGTGTCACCTTCAGCTAACTTTTATTAAATTATTATTGTGAAATCTTAATAGACTTTAGTACTTCAATGTTTTTTTTCATTACAGCTTGGCAAATTATATTTAGAACGAGAAGAATATGGAAAGTTACAAAAGATTTTGCGTCAGCTGCATCAGTCATGCCAGGTACCTTTATATTCTAAATCACTGTAGCTTAGTAAACAACAATGATTTTTTGTTTTTTAATTGTTTTTTTTTACATCTGTTGTTGGCCTTTGAGGCATGTTGCTGAGTACAGAGGGAAGAAATACTGTGCCTGCTTTAATTTGTTACTTGTTTGATAACGTGAACAAAAAATGCTAAGTGTCTTATTCCTTGCTGAAAGACGATTTTTAAAAAACTGTTCACAACTGCTGATTAAGTTTCCTTTTAGTCAGATGCAAGGATGAGAAGCATGTATGAATAATCTATAATATATAGACATTTATTTTAAAACAGTGAAGATTCCAAGTAAGCTTTACTCAAAACTGAAAGGACAGTTGCTATTTTCCCATTTGGAATGGTAAAAAAAAAATTAGCCATGCAGTCTGCTGTGCTTGTTTGTGTCCCCTTTACTTCCTCCAACATGGAAAATGGGCTACAAATATCTGGGAAATGGTTCTGTTACAGGCAGCAGAAGAGTCGTATGTATTATGTGTGTATATATATGTATGTGTATCAGTCATTGCATTTATATACTGAGAGTGTACTTTAAGGAAAGTGGAAAAGAATAAATGGCAAAGTTCTGAAAGTTGTTGTAAAGAAAACATTTAATTGAACGAAAATCCTGACTTTTTACATAAAGGGCTTCAAAACTTGGCCTGTGATAAGTTCTTTCAGTATTATGTTTTGTGTTAATAGTTATATCAAAATCTTAAAGTTTTAGGAGTATCCGTATTTCTGAGAGGAAATTACTGAGAGTATTTGGTAATCAGTTTTTTACTAGTATAAAACTGAAATCACTGTTCTCTTAAAATTTCACAGTATTTATTACTTAATCTGTCCTAGACTGATGATGGAGAAGATGATCTAAAAAAAGGTACTCAACTATTGGAAATCTATGCTTTGGAAATTCAAATGTATACAGCACAGAAAAATAACAAAAAACTTAAAGCACTATATGAACAGTCATTGCACATCAAGTCAGCCATTCCTCATCCACTGATCATGGGAGTTATCAGAGGCAAGTTAATCTTGAATTTTTCATTTAACTTCTGTTGCATAGATTAGTTTTATGAAAATCTGAGAATGTTTTTTTCAGTTCTAACTACAAAGACAGAGGGTCCTGTAGATTCAGAGGCAGATAAACCGTATGTGAATAAAGGACTACTAATACAGTGGCTACAATCTGAAATCATTTTATATTTGCCTCCTGTAGGACTTCAGCTCTGCTGTTCTAGTGCCTAAGTCAGAAGGGCAGGACAGTTGGCTACACATAGTGTAGGAGAGAAGCAGTAGAAGAACAGGAGGAAGACGTGAGATGTTCAACACCATAGCAGGCAACAAAGGATAAATGCAAAGGCATTTGCAGATGATAAAAACAAGGCTTGACAGGACTGCTGGCAGAAGGGACTGCTATTTATGCAATCCCCTTTTGTAAATTTGTACACCTCTGTCTCACCTCACTAAAATTCATTAGGAACTGAAGGGTTTTAAGATGTGTTTGAAAATGTCGTTTATGTTCTGTAATGATGAATTTTAGTGGAAGCATCCCGTCTATCTTGAAAAAAACTTTCTCCGGAATACTGTTGTGCCTTCCCTCTTCCACTGGTGTAGGCACTTGTGCAGATACTCAGGCAGCAGTGGGTACTTCAGAAATAAAAGCAGGTATAGAGTATTTCTCAGTTCTTCTGTGTGGTTTTGCTCAACAGATTGGGAAAATTCCATAAATATAGGAAGTCTTTTACCTTTGAAATGGAGATAAATTCCATTTCAGTTTTTACAGTATTTTAACATCAGGTTAAATAATTATTGGCTGTGGGTATTAGTGTTCTTTTAGATTTATGATGTGGGTTGAGTTTTGTTTTTTCTTTATAATGGGTTTATTCAAATGACAATGCTGTATGTGAAGGCTCTAATGCTTTTATTTTTTCTAGTGAATGAAAAGACTCCTGAAAATATTTCAGTAATCTATTTAGAAATAGCATGGAACTTCTGAGTACAATTACTGTAGTCAGCAACAAGCACGCAGTGTTCCTTTTCTGTTCATCTGTGTTTTCTTTTCAGAATGTGGAGGCAAAATGCACTTAAGAGAAGGAGAGTTTGAAAAGGCACATACTGATTTTTTTGAAGCATTCAAGAATTATGATGAATCAGGGAGCCCGAGAAGAACCACTTGCTTAAAATACTTGGTCTTAGCAAACATGCTCATGAAATCTGGAATAAATCCATTTGACTCTCAGGAGGTATTTTTTTTCCTACCCACCCTCCTCACCCTCCACCCCCCGTATTGATAGGCAAATTACCCAAAAGACAAAAATGGAAAACATTTAAAATCTAAACATGTATATTGTGCTTTCTGTTCTGTGTAGGCTAAACCATACAAAAATGATCCAGAGATTCTAGCAATGACAAATTTAGTAAGGTAAGATTTTAATTTTTCTGGAGAACAACAGAAAAAAAGATGTAGTGTCCAAACCAGAAGTGGAATATTTTTAGAGGTGGCTTTTCTCTGCACAGCTAACACAGTTATTTCATAAATATTGGGCAAATATTTGTAGACTGTTTTTCTTAAGAAACTTTTATTTACTATGACATACCAAAGTATCTATACTATACCAGGTAAAGGTACAGAAACATGCCGTTATCTTCTACTATAGTGAATTTCTTCTGCAGTGGCAAAAACCTCATTTCTTACCTTAAACAGAGTTGTCCCACTTTGTACTGCAACTGGTCTTTAGGGTTTGGGTGATTATATATAGAGAAACTGAGGTGACTGGCATCTCATACCAAAGCCAATAGAATAATTGGATGCATGGATATGTCATGATTACTAAAGGAATTTCGTAATTTAGTAATATGAAGCTGGACTCTCATGTGATCTCCCCTATCCTTCAAACACAAGGGAAAAGCAAAAGAGTGCTTCATTACCTCTTAGAAGTGACTGTGATATGAGAATTTTCAGGGTATTAAGATAATCAGGCAAAATAAATTGAACTGTGGCAGTTTTTGTATGGGGTGCTGTAAAGGTAATCTGTTCCATCCACTCTATCCTGTCCTTACTTTATCAGGTAAAAAAATTGAACAATGCGTAGGAAAACTTTTTGTAAGAAGTAATGCCTGCTCACATTTTTGAAATACACAAGTGATCTTGTGTTGGAATAAACCTTGCTCTTGATACGGCTGTGGTGCTGCACCATTGTATGCATACAGATTGTTTCTGAAAGGGAGGATGTTCATCCATTATTGACATAATGATGAATAATGATTTGGCAGTTTATTAAGCGACTATTTCCAAGAATTCCACTATAGACATGTCTTTTCTACTTCACTGTCATAGTTTCATGTGAATTTGAGGCAGAAGAAACTCCAGATGGCCCTACCCAGTCTGATTTTATTCATACTCCTAATTTATATCTTTTATCTTGACATTTGAGTATAACTGCTTCTTTAAAATTAATAATGCAATTAAAGCAGTGTAGATAAGAAATGCGCAGAAGGTAAAATCAATTCCAAAGATTATAATTGTGTTTTTGATTCTTCCTATACTCTACATTGGGAGCTTGGATGTTTTACATATGATAAAAAGAGACTTCTGGAATAAATAATAAAATTTACTTAACTGAAATTCCTTTTTATTATGAAGTAAAATTTACTGGTTTCATGTGATACAGTACATTCCACTCATATAACTCCATTTATAAACTCCTGAAGGTCCACCTTAAATTTAACAGGTCTTTGTCTTGCCACTTTTACTGATAATAAAGGATGAGCTTTTTTTGACTACTTTAAAAACAATTTCAAAATGTACAGAGACTATAAAGGAAAAATAGATGTTGTTTTAAAAATTGTTAGTATTAAACAGAAGTTGAAAGCATGTTTTGAACAGTGTGTCTTTCAGGTTAAAAATTGATAGCCTGTAGCTTAATATAACTAAATTACTGTGTGTGTTTGATTATTTAGTAGATAGTCCCTACTACAGCTGATTGTTCCTGTAAGAAAAGATTTGAATTGTAAAACCATTATGTTTCAAGAAAAAGGTCTTGTTTCACTGGTGACAGCTCTTACCTTTAAATGATGCTGTGGTGCCACTACTGAACAACAGATGTCTAAACCCACCTTCTTTTTGTAATCCTTTCATACATAATAAGATTGACTAGTTAAACAATATATATACTAAAAATAAGCTATAAAAATCTGAAAAGTAATATTATGCCAGAATTACCCATGGTTAATCCTGGAAGACAGGATTTCTTCCCTCTTCCAGCATTTAGAATTCAACTTAAGATGGACATTGTAGAAACAGTAACAGCCCTCTAGACTCTTTTTAGCCCTTATTTGTTCCATAAAATATGGCTTCAGGAAGCCAAAATTAAAAATCTGACAATTTTTAGGGGCTAGGCTTTTTTAAAGAATAACTTCTTAAAGTAAAAAAGTTTTGAAAGTGGAGTGCACTTGTGGAATAACTAAATGTTCATACTAAACTTTTGTAAATGCTACTAAAACTGAAATAGGAGAAAGGTTATTTCTGTTGCATATCATCTTGAAATTGTTTTTCCTTACAAAGGTTCTGAATATAATTATTTGCCACCAACACTTAATACTTTTTTTTTAGAAGATGGAGAACACAGTCTTATGACTGTTTAACTTTTAAAAATAATAATTCAGTCCCTTGTTTTTTTTCTGTAGTGCCTATCAGAATAACGACATCACTGAATTTGAGAAGATTCTGAAAACAAATCACAGCAACATCATGGACGATCCCTTCATAAGGGAGCACATTGAAGGTATTTTTGCAGGATATTCTAATTTTTTTTTTTTTCCCCACTACTTTATTAGCTCCGCCCCGGTTTACTTTCTTCTTGGCAGAATGAGAGTTCTTTGTAATTACTTGTGGACAATTCTTTTACTGTTTCCAAGTTCTTTAGAAATTGGTCAAGGCCAATATGTATCCAGGCATGTAGGACGACTGCGAAGAATTGCAGGAATGATGGAGAATGTTCTAGCAAGAGTGGATATTCTAAGATAATATCTACGGTGGTGTCAGGCACTGAATATTTTGAGTGGTGGTTTGTTTTTTTTTCCATTGAAAGGATTGAATGAGGGCAACCATTACTTGTGAAGGTTGTTTGTATCAGCCTCAACAGTTAGATGTTTGCTAGTTTATATGGTTAATTTTCTGCTTCAGATTAAAGACAAAATATGTAGACAATGTAATGAAGGTTGCATTAATAGATGTGTAGTAATAAAATACATAACAAGATACATAATTCTAATGTGTGTGTTGAAAACAATGTTAGGATTTATAGTACCTACACTTAATAAAACAGAGGAACATACTAACACATGGCGGCCCTCCATGCCATTAACATGACAAAATAAAGTTACCCTCTGCGTTTGTCAAGTATCTGAGAATTTAAAAGTCTCTCCACTTAAAGGTAGTGTCCAGTTTTTCAGAGTAGGGCTTTCTGTGGCACTACAAGATCATTTAGCTGGGTAGTTAACCTGAGAGAAAAGAGTTAAATCCAGAGACCTGGTTTTCTTACACTTCTTGTTTGTAAAAGAGAACATGGCAAACAGCAGGAGAAACTAAATATAACCCCTCTACTGCTGTTACATGTCAACTACTGGTAAGCTTCAAAGTCTTGTAGGGAGACTCTGTAAGATTAGAGAGATGGATGCTTAAGGAAGAAAGTATGACAGAACTGGAAAGCAAGAGAAGGAGGACAGCTGAATCAAAAGACTGAAGAGAATTTGAGTTTCACCCCTTATATGATAATAGTCTGCTAGTGATATCCAGGGGAAATAAAGACATTCTCAACTTTTCCACTCTGTACTGATCAGAATGTGTGTTCCTGGTTATAACGTTTACATACCTTGCCTCATTGTTTTAATCTCCTTAGTTTTATTGAGATACATAATCTGGTCTTCAGTATTATTTTTAATTAGGTAAACAGTCCATGTGTAACTAATTAGATAAAAATGGATCTAGCTTTTTCTGTTAATTTACAATTGTAGTTTATGCTTTCATTTAAGCCAATTTTTCTCTAATAATGTAAAAATTTCTAAAACAATGTCTGTGCTGTCTTATCTAAGCAAAACCAGCCACTTCATGCAGACTCTGTTTTATACTTCTTCTTCAGGTCCTCATCATAATTATACCATTAGGCCCTGATCTTTTAACTTAAAATGTGACTATTCCCCATGAAGTTAAATGCACGCAGACTTAAGTTTCAGAGCCTTAAGAATACCTCTTTTCACTTTTGTACAAGGCAAGCATTCTAGCCATAAATTAGAGGGGCAGACATACCATGCAATAATCTATATGATTTACCCAATTAGTTTGAATAATTTAAATTTTTACCAGGGAATATGTTGCTTCATGTTTAAGCAATCTTCAACTCTATCTGTCCGTGTTCAGAGTTACACATTGCTTGGATACCTGGAAAAAGAGGGTCCCTTTATGTTGCTGTGCTTCCCCACCTTGCTGCAATATGACCTTAAAAGATGATGGTATTTAAAATGTATTTCTGTATGCAGCTGTATTGCATCTTTATTGCTGTTGTTTTTACAGTATTTTTTTTCTGCTCTTACAGAGCTGTTGCGAAACATCAGAACACAAGTGCTTATAAAATTAATTAAGCCTTACACAAGAATACATATTCCTTTTATTTCTAAGGTATGTGTCAGTGGAGCCTTGCTTTTGCTTAAGTGATTAATTATGAATAAAAGCTCTTAAATAAATATAGTGCTTCCAGAAATAGAACATCTAAACTATAATCTAACCCATAAAGTAGTACTGATGCACTGCTGGCAGCTTTGCAGTGCGAAAGTGTAAATTTCAAGTGTTGTCCCAATGCTTTTATAATATGTACTATGATATACTTCTAAAATACTCACTTACTATATTCTACTTGGTATAGAAAAGCACTTTTCTGGAGAGAAATATAAAAAATTGAATTTGTATCATTCAAGATATAATTATGAATGTAAATTTTATGAACCTAAAAATCCAAATTTTAGTTCCTTTTGTTCAGAAGGTATCTTGAAATGTCTGTGTTGCACAAGTTACAGAACTGTGATAATACAACAAACCAACTGTTGTACTAGAATCACTGATTTCATTCCCTAATATGGAAAGAACAAAATCAAAACCCAGTGACAACAGATTACTATTTCTGTCTCCTGTACGTCTGTGATTTTTCTTGCAAAAGCAATGCAACAGCATTGCAGAATATATCATGAAGTATTAGAGATGCCTATTTTTTATGCAACTCTGTGGTTGTTTTTTTTAAGCTAGCCTTAACATTTGTAGAACTTGCTTGAGCCGGAAGATGCAATTAGCCCTCTAAATGATTTTGAGTACAGACCCATACTTTTCTCATAATTATTGTCTTATTTTATTTCCTGGTGTTTTTTGTGTTTTGTTTTTTTTTCAGTAAGTAAGCAAAAGAACTGATTTCTGGAGCTTCTGAAAATTTTGCTTTATCTTCTTCAGCCTTTTCTGAGAGGTTACTGATCTCTTGATCATTGTCCATATATACTTTGGGTGGAGTTCTTTTGCTTGATAGATCATTATTGAATTGATACTTTTGAACAGTAAGAAACAGAAATTAAACCAAATTCTGTATATGAAAATAAAGATTGAAAGGATTTAATGTTGCAAAACAGAGCAGCATAACAAGGTGGGGTTTTTTTTCTTTTAGGAGTTAAACATAGATGTAGCTGATGTGGAAAGCTTGCTCGTGCAGTGCATATTGGATAAGTACGTACTTTACTCTTGATTACTGATTTTTTTATTACTTTAAAGTATGCAAGAAGCAACAAAACAATATTTTTGTGCATTATGACAATACTGGTTGATTCTGGAACTGAAAGGTGATGGTGCTGACTTTGGATTTGCTTGGCTTATGAGCAGTAAAGTATATTTGTAAGATGTGAGCCAAGAAAATTATAGAAAGAGATCGTGTGGCATGTTTTTACTTTAATTTTAAATTACTTAATAAATTACTTGAATTATGAAATTAAGAAAGTTATTATTCTTAGTAATTGCTGATTATAATCATATTTTTGAGCACATTTTCAAGTTGTCAAAATAGTAGTTTGCTCTCCTTGCCTGTAAAAACTGAACTAAAATTTGCAAAANCTTTTTTTGGAGGGTAACTTGTTATATCTACTAGGAAAATACGATCCATATGTGGGTTTATATTTTAATTTCTTTTTACATAAATCTCCATATTTCATGATTCCTTGCCTTTCAAGAACTGCTTACCTCTTACTGCTTCAGACTTTATATGTGGGTCATAGCTAGGGAGATAATACATGCATTGCTCAATGAATTGCTTCATTTGATTTCCAGTCATGATGACAGCTAAATAGGCAGTACTACCCAGGACAATGTATTATAGTAATTGCTGAATTCTGAAATTGATTTTGTGGGTTTCTTGTAGAAGAAGACCTCTTATTTTACCTCTGATTTATTGTTAGCTCCTATTTCCATATGCATTAGTGGTTTATAGTTATTTATTTATTTACTTGTAGCACTATACATGGCCGAATTGATCAAGTCAACCAGCTCCTAGAACTGGATCATCAGAAGAGAGGTGGTGCACGGTATACTGCATTAGATAAATGGACCAACCAACTAAATTCTCTCAACCAGGCTGTAGTCAGCAAGCTGGCCTAACAGAAAACAAGCTTTTACAAACATACTTAAGGCAACAGTGCAGTGATGTAAACCTTAAAAGAACTGGGAATGGCAAAACTACTGTCGGTTGGTGTGCCCTGAAATTATTGGAGTTATGGCAGAAGTGCTTTTTTGATCAGCTGGTTTGTGTTTTGCTGCTGCATTTATCCCAAGAGAAAAACAGCTTTAATCTCCAGAAGAACACCAAAATGCCACGGGATTTATGCTGTATTGACATCTTGCCCGAAACATACAACATCCTAATAATTTGTCAAAGGGCAATTAATGACCAGAGAGAAGATTTTTGTCGTGATTTTAAATACACTGACATGTTACTGTTGGTTAAATTTAAACATGTTTTACCTGCAGAAATTCTCTCACAGAAATAACCTGCAATAACTTGAAATGCATACCCTTTTGAACACTTCCTTTTCTCATGTATAAATTGAAATGTTTGCTGCATTTTGCAAAATGTCAGTTCTCCAAAAATGTGTCCGTATATTTCTGTACCTGCAGTGTAGTAAAGGTTTAGAAGAAACCCCATAATTATAGTGGCATACTGTCACTTAGGTTTCAAGCAGCAAAATAAACAGTGCAGTTCAGAAATTGTACAGTTTGTTTCTTGATGTGCTTTCATTATACTTGATTTTTACTTTTGTTATTTTTAAAAGAAAATGGATATTTATCCTCACCTCACTTATGGAGGACAATATGAAGATTTTAAGTCTAAACCTTGGTATGTGTGCTGTTGATTTTTTTTTTTTTCCTTCCCCCCCCTTGACATAGTTAAATGTAAATACTAAAGAGTTTAAAAGTTGACATTTAACAGTCTTGCTAACTGACTCTTATCTTGCAAGACACCAAACTGTTACTGGTCCTGTCTAGTTGACGTTGGTGGGTATTTGGCATTTCTCAGGAATATACTCGGTTTTTATTTTGGCACTTCAGGTATACAGGTTTGCCAAGCAGTACCCTGGGAATAGAAATGCAGACCCTCATTGTTACCTCTCTTTGCTTAATCTGTGGTCTTTTTGGTGAAATTCAATGTATTTAAAAAGACACTGTGTATATAGAGTTGGGATGAAGTACAGTGACCTCAGTAATAATGGAATCTGTTCTGTCCCAAATGTTTGATTGTATTGTAGTCCCTTCAGAGCTGCTATTCGAGTCCTGAAGTCCTACCACATAGTAGGCATATGCCTTTCACGTCCTAAGATTTTGGGATCATCAGATCTACTTAAAATACACAGCTGCAGTGTTGACTACAGCAACTTTTCTTCCTACTGCAGCCTGTCTGGAGCTGAAAAATTCTCTTGCTGGTCTCAGAAACTGAGAAGAAATTTTGTAGGGTCACTTCTTCCATAACTGCAAGTACTCCATTTTAAAGCTGAGGGTATAGTGTAATGGTGCACAAAGCAGTGCCACACACAGTCATTGTTACAGTAGAAGGAAAAATATATATGTAGAGCAATTAACACCACCCCAAACATAATGGAAAAGCCTAATAAATGACACATGTCCATCACATACATGCAAGCCAGTGTGGTAAACTCAATGTTCTAGGGCAGGATTTAAATTGGTAACAGTGTATAATTAAATAGGATAAAATTAACTTTCATCTGAAGGATAGTTATGTTCCTTAGAAAATTATTTTGCTCTGCAGTCGTCAAAGCAAGTGATTTTTTTTTTCCCCTAGTGTTTACACAGTAAAACTTAATGTGTTGCATGTGTAGCATGATGCTGAATCTTGGGCGAGCATTTCTCCTTCACTGATGCCTATTTTTACCAATAGGTGTTTCTAATTTATCCACTTACTTAGAATAATAGTAAAATATGAATATAAATTGAACTTAGTTTTTAAGCAAAGGCAATGTTTATTTCCTTCATAAAATCTGTAAATAACATTCACTAAAGCACATTGTTCAAATTTTATTTTCTTACAGTACTGTGATGGATGTATAACGTAGTGGAATTTTCAAAGTAAAAACTGGCATCTGGTGATGTTAAGCTGAACTTATATTAATACTGCACACTATCTACAGATCCAGAGGCTTTAATTTGTGTAGCCAGTCTTGCAAGGTTCCTCTTCCAATGGGGACAGGGGACTGTGACAGCTATTTCAAGGTTGTTCTTCCCATGGGGACAGGGGACAGTGACAGCTATTTCAGCATGTTTCCTTTCTCTGCTATTTCCTGCCACCCTCGCTGTGGGAAGGAACAACTACTCTCTATTAAAAGAGTGGGAAAAAAAAGAACTGTGCGTAAACTTAGTATTGCCTTTTTTTTATAAAAAAAAAAGTCGACTTTGGCTGTTATGACTGATGTAACTTTTCCCATGCCAGCTCTGTCTGCTGGGGAGGAATGTTTGGATTTTTCAAGAAGGAAATAGGAGTACTGCAGAAATCTTGTCCTATCCATCTAGTCCCCTTGTTTTATCTTTTTGTTGTGATGGACTAACTGTAGTAGGACTAGTCCAACTAGCAAAGGACTGTTAGTTTGAATAGTGAGGGCAAGCAATGCGGTTTTAAATCGAAAAAGTGTCAGTCTACCTCTAATACACTGTTGTGTGTTTTGGCATACTTTAGTTCTTACACATGCATACAGTGCCTTAGCATCTGTGCTCTGGGCACATAATGAAGATTTATATAATCCCTAAGGGATTCTACCCCTTTTCTTGAGTTCTCATAATTCTTAACCTGGAAGATGAGAATTTTCTGTGGGGAAATATGGAGGAGCTGTGTTGTCATACAACTGCAGCAGAAATTGCTAATAGTTGCTATAGCCCGCTTAGTCCCTGGTAGATCTGGCTCTGGTGTCATTTCTGCCTCCTGGGGAAAAGTAAACAAGCAGTTGAAGGAAGAGGGTGAAAGAATTTTTTTGCAAATAACATTATTGCACTGCAGGTTGTTCAAGAAGTGCTAAGCAGTCTCACTGCGTTCTCCAGTCTCAGTTCCAATCATTAAATTTCTGCAATTGTCATTAATTCAGAGCCACGCTTTTCACAACTTTCTGTTATTTTATACACCTTTTGTTGCCGTTGCTACAAGACAAACTGGCACCTTATCTGGTACCAGTAACACTGTTTGCAAAATAACATTTTAATGGCTGTTTTATGTAAGACTACAACAGTGATTAAGCCGTGTATATGTAAACCCCTCTTTTAAGTTGCTGGCAGTTTATGCATTAAAACTGAACATCTGCATCCTCCAGATTTCATTTGCATGGTGCAATGTCTGCATGCATTTTAGATTTTTTTAAAAAATTATTATTTATCAAACATACTGTGGAGGAGCGCTTTCTTTTCTTACCTCAAAGTCCTTCTCTAATGGATTAGATCTGAAACCATGATGTAGTGAGGATTTCATTTTCCTTTCATTTTAAATAGGCTTAGAAACGTATTGAATGAAAAAAAAAACCAACAAAAAACCAGAAAAAAGGCAAGGCAGCTGAAATGCACCTGGCAGAATAATATAATGAAGGTATTTGAATTGTAGTCTGTAAATAAACACTGTGATTTTTGTAATTACTCAGAAGTTGTCAGCTGTAAAACATTATGTCTGTATTTGAAGATTGTATTTTCACATTTACTTTTTTTTCTGAGAGGTGGTGAATTAATTTACTTGAGCAGGAACTGTGTACGTATGGATTAAGAGTAAATTGACATCACTGGACAGTACCCCTTGCTTTCTCAAAAATACAGCAGTTATTTGGGCTATACATCTGTATGTAGATGTTAATACTGACTTTAAAAACAGAATTTTAGCTGTTACTTTATTATATTCAAAGTGCTAAAAATATGTTTTAGAATCAGATTAGAGGACTAGGTAAAATACTACATTACAGCTAATCATAGTGTTAATTAAGATTTTGACAGAAAGTAGTATCGCCACCTTAAATGCTTCTCAATCTGTGGAAAGGTGGATTGCAGCCTGCATCTGTGTTATAATATTTGCATATTTAGCACTAAATTTTAGATGTAATAACTGTAAGCATTACAGCAAGAGCAAAGGCTAATCCCTTCCTGGCTGTATTACAAGGAGTTGCAAGGCAGGATCTCTCCTGGTTGGCTCTACTGCCTCTTCGCAGCTGCTCTCGGTGGGAGTGCTGGGCTCACTCTGGCTGCTGCCAGGTAGTAATTGCACGTTGCTATCAGAATCGTGATTCTGGGATTCATGGACGAGTTCCCAGCTCACCTTCCCACTTTGGTTGCAGTATGTTCCCTGTTGCGTCTGCCCTTAGCTGCCCGTGCAGGATGCTACATGTTGTATCATCAGATACACATTTATTTGCCAAGATATACTTTGCTTTCGGGACTAATTACGCTGAAGATTGTAGTCCCAGTGCAGTAAAACTAATTTTGCAAAAACTGCCTCTCCCGCTTGCTTCCTGTGGCAGCCTGCAAACCCACAAGTGCTGCTGCAGCCCAGGGTCTGGCGGTGCTGCCATGGGGCTCGGTCTCAGCCTGCTTCGACCTCGGGGGTGGAGGGGGCCATTATTGAGCAACCCCTGTTTCGCACTTCTATCCCAGTGCGATTAAGCTTGTACATGTGTTCGGCTTTCACTGTAAGAAGCTGCCTCGATTTCAGTGAGATGTGCTTAATCCCACCCTTACGTGTTTCGTAGGACTCCTACCCACCAGATGTAAATAAAGCTTATGCAAGTAGAGAGCATGAGTAGCCACACATATACTGTTAGATTTGCTTCTAATCCTGCAATTTGAATTCTGAATACAGTCATTAGCAAGTGCCTTTCCATACTGCTGAGATATGTCGGTTTAGACTCAATTTTTTTGTGTGTGTGTCGACCTAGATTTTGTTCATTTGGTTGGTGTCCTCCGTTGTGTTCGGGAAGGATGTCTCCATTATCCAACAGATGTAGCAATAAACCCAACAACTTATTAGCAAAACGGCAGTCAGCACCACTAGGTTCAAGCACTATTTTTGCTTCCAAACTATTGACTTATTTACTCCATGTTACAATAAAAAAGTAGCAATAATTGTTTACAAACTGCCAGATTTGAGAACTGGACCCTTAGGACTGAATATTCAAAACCAGCTACTGCAATTACCGATGTGTTTAAACTGAACAGGGTTTTAAAATTTTTTTTTATGGCTTCCTTAAGGACTGTAACACTGTTGAGTTCTCTTATGCAACACTCGATCAAGATGACAATAATGTAACCAGATACCCTGGCGTAGCTGTGATAGCTGTGGATAGAGGATCTAACGTAACTGGTTCCGAGTGCTTTGGTATATTTTTGTTGATAACATGGAGTTAAATTTTATGGGAGACTTGAGTTCTTTTCACCCGAGTGGCCACTCGGGTCACCCAGCATGACTTTCTGTATTATGTATATTGTATAGATTTATGTAGATCTGATGTCTATTTAATCACTGCCCTATTTAGATCTTAGAACTTCTTGTTATTGTTGTTTAAGTATGCATAACAGCCCTTTCAAGTGTGACCTTTCTGTTGGTATGTATCTTGGGAACAAAAGAAGGATTTCATAATGAACAGCCTTGCCATAATGAGTCATTATTTTTTAAAAATACAGCAACTATCTTAAGCAAATGTCATATTTTCCATGGTCAGCACGAATTTGGACAAATTAAGCTGCATTCCACACTAAAACGCTGGTGTGCTAATTAATACAAGAAGGCAATTGTTCCAGTTGTTTCAGTGGGATTTTTTCACTGTTTTCTGTCCAGTCAGATAAGTTCACCCACACTACTTGGGTGATGAAAAGTGACTAGGCTTTAAATAAATGAACCTAATTTTGCACAGATAAGCAAAACACATTCAACTATTGGGAATAAAATACATTTCACTCAGTAGAGATTGGTTGTTTGATTTACAGAGATGAGGTGACTTATGTTTCATAATTTAGTATCTGTAGATTTACATCTCATATTTAAGTTCATCAATGACTGATTAAATGCTGTTCCATTGCATCAGCTGAAAACTTGATATAACCAGCTTAATCCCCAGTTTTACTTTCGTGATGACTTGTGTTGAAATAACAAATGTCATTGTGTAAAAGCCTCTGGGAATATAACATCATAACCTCAAATTATCTGTGTTACTACCCTGAAATGGCTTCCTAGAGTTACGGACACTTGTGTTAGTTCTTCATTTGTAGTAAAACACTGTCCTCGCTGAACTTAATAGAAATCATATAGTTAAATTTAATTGAGATTACAACTTCACCCTCTCCCTTTCCCATACGATCTGTGGGACCTATGACTTTGTTGGCTGCAACCCCATGAAAACTTCAGTCACAGAACATAAGTAATGTTGCAGATGTCTAGGCAGAAGTTACACTTTGATGGTGATCCTGCTGATGTGGATGGAATCACACAGAAGGCGGTGACAGTCTGCTCCAGTTCTCTGTTCATGTCATCTGTTTGCAAGATGAGATCTTACTGTGCAATGTAATAGCCATCTTCATAATACCATATGTTACATATGAAGTTTTGATGGTGAAGAGCAGTTCTTAAGAAAATACAAAGGGATTACGTGGATTAATCCAAGTAATGGAATTTTTATAAATTAGAACGAATTGTTAGGTAGCACAATGAACATAAATCTGGAAAGATTAAATAATTATAAAGGTTAAATACAGGAAGATCTAGCAAGATAGCTCTGTAGAGACATTTTTGTTAGCTTTATCTCTGCCAAATTCAGATATAGGCTCGCTTACTTTTTCCCCTAATGCGGCCATTTATTCCTCACAAGAACCTCTATAAGCAGAAGCTCACTTCTTGTGTTAATACATTTTATAAATGTTTTTCACCTGGAAGTGCTCAAGAGTCTGCTCCAGAATATCCTTTGTGTATTTCTTTTACAAAGGTACCTAGTCTCGTTCTACTTTTATTTTTTTTTTCTCCTTGCCGTGATTTAGGAATGTGGATAAAACATTATCAACCAAGCTGCAAATAAAGCATGCCTGATTTCTATTAAACCCAAGGCAACAGACATACTAGCTTCATGAAGTGTGGGGCCATTAGGTAGTGAACACATGTGGGATCACATGGCGTCAGGCGGCACTGGCCTGTACGCTGGTCTCCCGGCCTCCAGAGTCTCTGGGGTGAATGGACTTCCCTGGCCATTACTCACTGTAATTAACCACAAGTTCAACCCAAGGCAGCCAGCCAAACCCAAGAAACGCCACAGGAGCTGTACCCAAACCCAGACCCCAGCACTTCCCCCCCAGCCGGTAACGCCAGCAGCCTACTCGCTGTGCCCCAAGCTGAGGGGCTTCAGCACCCGGGCCCGGCCCGTGACCCGCTTCGCAGCCCAGCCCCGCGCTCAGGATGCTTGCGCGACATTTTTAGATTCCTGCCTCTAAATAAATCACAGATTTTTTTTTTTTTTTCCCCTTCAATGTTCCAGATAATTTCAAGGGCACCGTCGGCCTGAGCCTCCCCTGAGACCGCCTCTGAGGAGACCAGGCCCGCCACGCACCTGCCGCCGGCGCGAGGGCCGCGGGCAGAGGCAGTAACACAGCCCCCATCCCCGTTTATTTCTGACGATCTCTGTAACGTTTCAGTCACGGCCTCGCCCGTTTTCGGGCGGCCGGAACACGGCCCCGCGAGCCGGGAACGCGCCAGACGGCGCGCTCGCGCGAAGGCGTTCCGCGCGCCTTGGGCCCGCCCGGCTTCCGTCCCAGCTGATCCCGCCCCACCGCCCTCGCCCCGCC
>Ga0065711_1035582_pt1 | contig 22098 bp, 9 predicted proteins | sample Hoacrofraction12_FD_59098 | JGI IMG/M metagenome (GOLD analysis project Ga0065711, IMG submission 59098) | Hoatzin crop microbial communities from Cojedes, Venezuela - Epithelial fraction 12 v2 (version 2) | ecosystem: Host-associated > Birds > Digestive system > Esophagus > Crop | place... | reverse complement strand
CTGCGAGGGGACCTAATATATGCTTACAAATATCTCAAGGGCGGGTGTCAGGAGGATGGGGCCAAACTCTTTTCAGTGGTGCCCAGCGACAGGGCAAGGGGCAATGGGCACAAACTGAAGCACAGGAAGTTCCGTCTGAACATGTCTGAGGGTGACGGAGCCCTGGAACAGGCTGCCCAGGGAGGTTGTGGAGTCTCCTTCTCTGGAGATATTCCAGACCCGCCTGGACGCAGTCCTGTGCAGCCCGCTGTAGGTGACCCTGCTTCGGCAGGAGGGTTGGACTAGATGACCCACAGAAGTCCCTTCCATCCCCTACCATTCTGTGATTCTGTGATTCTGTTATTAGCTACTTACTGGATTAGTCTACATGGCCTGTGAGTCTGTACCTAGCATAGCTGTGAGGACAGATCAGCTGCGTGCATCTCGGGTTGGCAGTGATGGCAGGGGTACAATGTGGTGGGGTGTGGTGGTATTCTCCCTCAAGTCAGAGCAGGCTTGTGTTGCAACCAAACCACAATCTTCAATTTCTGATCTGCTTTGACTATGAAAACAACTAAACAACCTACCTAGCTACTGCTAGGGCTAGCTTCCAATGAGAGACTATTAGAGAGCTAAGCTTTTTTTATTTTTGCTTATCCGTTTCACAAACAGGGACACTCAGGCCATGAGTGATCTTAACATTATTCAGCTGTTATGGGGCTGAAGGAACTTTATGGTTCCTTTTTAGTGAAGTTCTCTGAGGTTTAACATGTTTTTATTTTTCATTCTGACAGAAGGTCCTTTGAAATTTTGAGAATGAAATTTCCTTTGAAAATGAACTGCAAAACTAGAGGAAAAGAAAACTCTATATCAAATATACATCTGAAAATATAATTATAGTTATTACAGTTGCTAATATCTGACAATGGGTTTGTCCCACTGCTCGCACTGATCTATCATTGTCTGTCACCAGCCTACCTTTTTGCTCCCTAGTGGCCAATATCCAGGGTAAAGGATTTAAAAGTGAACAAAGCTTAGCAACTGGAGCATTTTCTGCAGGCTGTGTGGCTGGTGGAAATATTTGTCAGTAAAATTTTGGTGGTCCACTTAATTTCTGCATGATCAAAGTCCTTAAATCTGAGCTTTCTTTTAGTAGTGCCAAACTATGTTTATTTGCAGTTTTGCTCTGTTTATTCTGGTTGAAAGGAGACATTCAGTCTGCTTTGGATCAGTTGATGTGCTGCCAACTTGTTTCATCTCTGAGTGACAGGTGTTTAGATAAGGACTGATTTTTTCTCTTTGCACATGGAAAATGTTAGGCGAAAAGAAAGCACTGACAACTATGAAGTTGTGATGACATGAGATCATAAAAGATGCCTTATGAAAAAAGCTGATCAGCCCAACTGTGCTAGAATTTCTCGATAAAATGGCATAAACAACTGCCCATCCAGACTGGCTGTATTTCAGCAACACATGATATGATCCCTACATATAAAGTTTAATGTTGCTTTCATAAACCATGTCATATCCTGCGAATGAGTGGTTCTGGTTCCCTTCTCTCTGATGCAGGTGTTGCTACTCTCAAAACTATCCTCCTACTCCACCCCCCCACCTCCCCCGCATTGCAACAGTAGCCTTGCCTAGATCCCTACAAACACTCTTACTGTCCAGATCTATGCTTCTTCAGCCTTTCCCTCCTCTTCATGATCTCTACCTCTCTGTGCTCCAGCTCCTTGCCCACCAGTGGCTTCTCCTCCATGCCATGCACCAGGCCCATGGCTGCCTCCCCAGTAACCTTTTCCTGGCTGGAGTGGTTGCTAGGACGAAGCCCAGGATAGTGAGCCTGACTGGTGCCTCTGCTTTGCTGCTCAACTCTAGTGATGGTTTGTATTTCTGGTTGGGTGTAAGATGTGCCCCACTAGTGAACCAGAGCTATCTGACTAGGATGTTCTATAGTTACATGGTATTATTGATGCTGACATTATCTGATGGATTCTCAAAGGCATTCCTCTCATTCACATTCCTCCAGGGACTGGGGCTACAAGAATATAATTCTTCAAAAGCCATTCTTTTAATTTTTTTTCCTGTTAAAGTGTGAGATTCAGCACTAAATACTAGAAAGGTGCTGGTATCACTTGGACTATGTCTAGCCTGAGCTTTTAGATTCCAACAGCTGGGTAAGAACTGGGCATGCAGAAGTTAATTAGTTCTGCATAGTTGTCTTTTGATCTGCCTGTGCTTAACAAAGAACTCTAGAAAACTCAGCTTACTCACTTCGACAAACTCCTCACCTACTCGACAAACTTCTCCATGAATTTTATCACATTTGTGACAACATACACCAGCTGAATATATATCTTGCTCTCAGAGTACATCTTCCATTCCACAGTGATTTGCTAAATCAAGGTTCAGAATAACGCACAGGATCTAACTGGAGTAAGTTAAATGAGGGCTCAGACAGATGTAATGGAAATCAACATATTTATGAGATCACAAAATGTTATTGTAACCTCCACTCTCATTAAGATTTCTCTCAGATACCTAGAGTCAGTGTTTGCTTCACTCAATATATCATTCTGTTCTCAGAAATGATAAAGATTACTCACGTTTCTAAAACACAAACATACCTGTAAATGCCCTCCACTAGGATGATAATTTTCCTCCATGCTCTGCGGCTTCGAGGCTGCCCATATATTATTGCATCCCTCAGCAACTTTTCAAGGCTCTGCATATCTTTATGTAAAAATAAGAAAAAAGAGGAAGGAAAAACATTAACAAAGGTGTCTCTAAAGAACTTTTGATTTTCTACTAGGCACTATTTTTTCCTATAATGAAGAAGAATAAAAAAAATGTGTCTTGAGGATAAACTTCCTTTTTTAGTGGGCAAGACCCAACGTTTGATTTAATTTGCCTGAATGCAACCTGGTGACAAGGAGAGTTACACAAATCTTCGAAGTTTTGCACCTTATCTGAGAAACTTCTAGAAATTCTTGGCACACATCTTTATTTAAAGGCAAAAGGGAATCACTTTGCTTAAGTACTGATGCTAATTGCCAGCTGTTCTCTGTATGGGTTGCTGATACTCATATTGTCCCAAGGCTTCCAAATAGTGAGTTTTCGGTTGATTTCCAACATCAGCATGAGCTCATGAATAACATGCACTGCTTCAGCAAATGTTTGGATCAGGCTGCATGAAGCACGTCAGGATGGCAGCCACATAAGGAAAGTGAATGAAAAATTGCTGATGAGAGAGCACGAGGCAAGGGGATACAAGCACACAGCATGGATATACTAATTTGGTGCCAAAATGCTTGGCACTGGCAGGACTTTAATATAAGGAAGCCTGGAACAATGTTGGAAACTTAGCTGCTTTCTCAAGGGCTTACCCACCCCTTTGAGTGTAGGTAATCCAATAAAATTCCTGAAGGAAAGCCACTGAAGTTTTTAAAAACATGGAAGAAGTAAGAAAAAGCTACACAGGAATAAGGGTCAGACAAATGTGACTCTCAATGCAGACCTGAAATCTAACCAGCATTCTGGTGTCTCCACATGAATCAACACTCTCCAAAATGAATTATTCTGACACTTTTCAGGAATCTGGATCAACATCTCAAAATGTTTCCAAAGAACATCTTACAGAGACTCACAATACCCCAAGGAACAGTGCAGATCAGCTGAAATTGTGGGTTGAGAAAATTAATGGCACAGTACAACCCCACTATTTCAGCAACACATCTTAATGCAGTTGTTATAACCTTCTAAAATAGTACAAGGCTAATCTATGAAATACAATTGTCCCAAGTGAAGAAAATACACCTTAGATGTATTAGTATTGACCTATAGTTTGGTTTCTGCCTGACTGGAGCCAGGCCATTTGCACAGTAACTGTCCATCATGAATAATCTATGACCTGAGAGATGGCCAGATTATGGCCTGAACCCTTCCATCCTGATACTTCACCTCTTGCTAGTACCATTTACTGATGCAGGTGAAAGATAAATTTATCAGAAACACCTGTGCCACTCTGCACCTTACCATGTAATCTCTTGACCTATCAAGACCTTGCTATAATTTACAAAGCACGAAACATGCACTGTAAGTTGCCCCTTATTTCAACGGCTCAATCGTCTGCACGGTTCAATCATCTGCACAGCTCAATGAGATCTGAGATGGAAATGTTATTATGAATAACACAATGCAGACAGCAGTTTCCACTAGATGGCAACCAAGGAAATAAACTCCTTGTTGCTTTAAAAAGGGAATTCATAACCCAGCAGAGCATTTGCAGAACATGCATATTTCATAGAAGAGAGCTGCTGACCTTCTCTTTTGTTTTAAGCAGGTAATATTCAGAAATATTTTTGAGTTCTGAGCATTAAAGGACTCCCCAGGATGACAGAAAGCTCACTCAAAACAAAATATGGACACCCCCTTTTCCACACTGAATTATTTCTTTATGGATGTCATTGTCATCTAAATCCTTTTGCGACCTTTGAAACCCTCCTCTGAATCACACAGCAACTTTCAATTCAGTATTCTGTCCACCTTTCAGTCCAGGCTGGTTCTAGACTTCAGGAAAGTCAGTTCGCCCAGCCCTCAGAGCTAAAATCATGGCTTGAAGATTCAGTTTTTTTAACATACATGCACATGAGAAGAAAGAAAGGAAACAGGAGAGGATAGAGAGAAGTGAAATGTATATAACTCTGATTAATAGAGCTGTTTAAAAAATACATGAATGTGAATAGCTCCTCTGTCCAAACTAGTGTGGAACAGGACACCACACATAGGGAAGAACCTCTGAGGGATGAGCTTGCCTGACATTACACATGACATAGTCATGCTGGCATAAAGGCTAAGGACAGGTCTTCTTGCAGGGTCAGGGCTATCTCATTTTGGTTTTGATGTCTCATTCTGAAAATCATGTATGTGTGATCCTTTCTTAGGCTTGCAACAGTCAACATATAATTTGTTTAAGTGCAAATGAATTTTGCTGATCTTTTTACTCTGTGCTTGTAGTGCCTCATTTGGAAAGGGGAAGTCAGGAGGAAGAGAAAATCTATCACCTTTAATTTTCCCCCCAAAAGGCTGCTTCTGTTATTCAAAGTGAAGATGCAGTGGTCTCTATGAGCTCGTGCTCAAACTTTCCAGAAAGAGGGATATGCTGAACACCAGGAAAATCAACAGTGCAACCCCAAGTGACTTTTGGACATGAATTTATTTGCCCATTAAATATAGTTAGACTGTGAAACACTGGGACATTGAGATGATGAGTTGCACAAGTCCATTTTGAATAACAAGTTATGGGGAAAATAATTGTCCTTCCTCATTTGACCATCACTAGCCCAGGATTTTATGCGGTAATGGCTAACAACCAATCACCAGCCTAGGAGATGGTGTTCAGAATTTCACTTTAATTAGTCAAAGCACAATCAAATCCATCCCTGTTTCCCTTTCCACCTTCTCCCTATAGCATATTGTCTATATATGAAGGATAAAGTTCCTTAAGTGGGGACAGTGGATCTCTTAGGCTTTTTAGAATTTGATATAGACTTGCATTATCCTTGTTTGGGATCCTTCAGAGTTACTTCAACAGAAATACCAACAACATAAACTGCCAGTGGGTCGAAACAAGCCCGGACCTGGGCGGGCAGCTGTGTGTCACGCTGCCTCCAGTACAGGTGGGACTCCAGGCTCCTGGAGGGGCCCCTGCCCTCTCCCAGGCATGCTCAGTGCCTCCTCACAGGGAGACACGGCGTCTCCACCCCTCAGACTTCCATTGCAATGCTGGGGATGTCATCACCTTTCCTCCGTGTGGGCCGGAAATCTCCTGTGTAATGTCAGCTGAATCCTTTTTAATTAAAATAAACAGACTACTGCTACCCTTATCACATTCTTCTTTCTTTCACCTTGTGTTTGCCACTCTCATTTTATTGGTTTCTCTCGTGCAAGTTCATGCAGGCTCTGTGGCCACCTGTCCCTTCTCAGCCTCCCATACAACCACCTCTCCCCTGCCTGCAGTGCATCTGCTGCAACACCTGCCTCTTCTCTTGCTCTCCCCTCGCTGCTACCTTTCCTGGCCACAGTCCTCTTGGGGGGTGACTCGAGTGGCTAGTTCAAATGCAGTCCCTCCTTTCATCTCCCTAAAGCAACAAAGTGAAACCGCTGCAAGGGTTCTGTTGATCTTATCAGTAACTGTAGGACTGTAGAAGGTGGTTTTCATTCTAGTGAAAACTAGTCTTCGAAAAGTCCGTGACTACTGGCACAGATCTGAACAACAAAAGCATCTCTGGAGTAATTTCCCTGAAATCACAGCTTTGAATAACTTCATTTGTAATGCAGTGGTGGGAATGGTGATTACTGCAGCCATGCTAACAGTCTGAGACTCCCCTCCCTGCCCTTCAATAGATATATATCCCCCTGAAAGTAAAGATCACTTGCTCAGGAAAGATTCCTAGTCACACTTGGCAGGTCAGACATGGCTTTCTCAAATCGGAGAGGGCAAATGCAAACACAGCATGCTAGGAGCAGGATATACTAGTCTCCTCTCTGTGGCAGCGTCTGTATGTGTCACAGGGAAATACACGCTAAACTGGATTAGGCTGTGGTCCACCTATCTGGTGCAATAATCTTGTCTCTGATAGTGGCCAGAGGCTTCAAGGAGGAAAAATCTTCATGGGTAATGTGCCTTTCATCCTGCTTTATAATAGCTATAGCACTGCCCTCCCTTGTTAAATTCAATGGACACTTACACCTCTATGAAAAAAAAAAAAAAAGGAGCCATTTTGTACTAAGCCACTGCAAACTCTTTGGGTTTTGCAACCAAGGAGATTTTTTGTTAATTTTTACCTGTTCATTTATCTCTTTCGTTTCCCCCCTGTTTTAATTGCTTGCTTGCTTAAAGGCATGCACTTACAGTTTTCCACTTCTTTTTTTCCCTTCTTTCCTTCTTTTTTGTTAGAGAATGTATTTGCACTGAAAGATGAGGGCCTTCTTGCTGCCTGAAATTTTTTTTAGTGTTAACTACAACTCCTCCAGGTAGCTGTGTTTTCTCTTCAATGTGTCCTTCTAGCACGCATATGTGAACTCCAAAGCATTAATTTGACTGAGTAGACTGAGAAGTGCCGGAGTTGGATTAACATAAATTCTCAAATGTTGTCCAAGCAGGAAACTGTATTTTATATGGAAATCTGAACAGCTCACATCCACCTGATACACTTCCGTCCTCAACCATCTGATTTGTTAGATCCCCAAAAAAACACTTACCACTTTCACAACAGTCTGAAAAGGTGCGCAAGGAGGAGCTAGGGATGTGCTACTGTGATCCCCATTTCAGATGCAGGTTCAAGCACCAGATTAGAGGTCACATTTTAATATAACCAAGGTGCTTCTTTCTGCCTTGCAATTGCCTGCCCTCCTTGTAGTATCACTTGTTCTGATTGCATGTTGAAGTGCCCTTGCAATGAAGAGAACGGGAAATTTTTCTTCCATGTGGCCTGCTTTCTGTGTGAAGTCACGACATGCCCACAGACTGCTCATCCAATTGCAAATCTAAACCCAAAAATGTAACTGCAGTTGAGTTGCTTGATGCTATATAGGAAAAATGTAGTAGAACTAGAAAGGATAAATAAATCCTAAGCCTTGTACAGCACCTTCTCAACAGGCTGATACAAACAGAATTCACTGGGATGTAGTTAGTAACACACTCATCTGTCCACTGAATGAGCAAAGGTAGGCTCTCACCTGCAACCAGTATAAGACCCAAAACTGCTGCACCTGATACCAACATAAGACCTAGAATTGCTGGAACAGAAAACCCTTGATAAAATCACAAGCTGATTAATTGATTGATACTGTTCCTAGTATTAACAGACGATGAGAAGGCTGAGCTTTTGCCTCAGTCTTCACTGGCAACCTCTCTCCTCATCCCTCCTGAGTTGATGGACTGCAAGATGGGGACCAGGGGAATAAAGTCCCCCTCACTGTAAGGGAAGACCAGGTTTGTGACCACCTGAGGAGCCTGAGCATACATAAATCTCTGTGACCTGATGAGATGCATCCCAGGGTCCTGAGGGAATTGGCTGATGTAGTTGCCAAGACACTCTCCATAATATTTCAAAGGTCGTGGCAGTCAGGTGAAGTCCACGGTGACTGGAAGAAGGGAAACATTATGCCCATTTTCAAAAAGGGTAGAAAGGAGGACCCTGGGAACCACTGACCTGTCAGCCTCACCTCTGTGCCTGGGAAGATCATGGAGCAGAACCTCCTAGAAGCTATGCTAAGGCACATGGAGGACAGGGAGGTGATTTGAGACAGCCAGCATAGCTTCACCCAGGGCAAGGCCTGCCTGACCAACCTGGTGGCTTTCTATGATGGAGTGACTACATCAGTGGACAAGGGAAGAGCTATGGATGTGATCTGTCTGAACTTCTGTAAAGCCTTCGACACAGTCCCCCACAACATCCTTCTGTCTAAATTGGGGAGATATGGATTTGATGGGTGGACTGTTCGGTGGATAAGGAATTGGTTGGAAGGTCACAGCCAGAGGGTAGCGGTCAACGGCTCAATGTCCAGATGGATGCCGGTGAAAAGTGTTGTCCCTCAGGGGTCCGCACTAGGACCAGTGCTATTTAACATTTTCCTCAATGACTTAGACAGTGAGATGTGCAGTCTCAGCAATTTGCAGATGACACCAAGCTGAGTGGGGCAGCTGACACACCAGAAGGATGGGATGCCACCCAGAGGGACCTGGACAAGCTGGAGAAGTGGGCCTGCATGAACCTCATGAGGTTCAACACAGCCAAGTGCAAGGTCCCACACATGGGTTGGGGCAACCGCTGCTATCAATACAGGCTGGGAGATGAAGGGATTGAGAGCAGCCCTGCTGAGAAGGACTTGGGGGTACTGCTGGATGAAAAGCTGGACATGATCCAACAATGTGCACTTATAGCTCAGAAGGCCAACCATATCCTGGGCTGCATCAAAAGAAGTGTGGCCAGGAGGTCAAGGGAGATGATTTTGCCGCTCTGCTGTGGTGAGACCCCAGCTGCAGTCCTGCGTCCAGCTCTGGAGCCCTCAGCACAAGAATGACATGGACCTGTTGGAGCGGGTCCAGAGGAGGGCCACAAAGATCACCTGAGGACTGGAGCACCTCTCTTGCGAGGAAAGGCTGTGAGAGTTGTGGTTGTTCAGCCTGGAGAAGAGAAGGCTCCCGGGAGACCTTACAGCAGCCTTCCAGTACCTGAAGGGGGCCTACAGGAAAGATGGGGAAAATCTTTTTAGCAAGGCCTGTTGTGACAGGACAAGGAGTAATGGCTTTAAACTAAGCGAGGGCAGATTCAGACTGGATATAAGGAAGTAATTTTTTACAATGAGGGTGGTGAAACACTGGAACAGATTGCCCAGAGAGGTAGTAGAGGCCCCATCCCTGGAAACATTCATGGCCAGGTTGGACGGGGCTCTGAGCAACCTGGTCCAGTTGAAGATGTCCCTGCTCAGTGCAGAGAGGTTGGGCTAGATGGCCTCTAAAGGTCCCTTCCAACCCAAAGCATTCTATGATTCTAATGGTTAGCTGTTTGGTTTTGCTTTTCAAGTTTTATTGGAAGAGTCAAGGGATTTTGGCTAATATTTAACCATGGTAAAGGTCAGAGACTCTGAAAAAGCGCTTTAACATATATGCTATTAATAAAAGATTGTCTTAGAAATAAAAAAGAGCAGGTGATAAGTCAGTCTCTCCCTGGGTCAGGAGATAAAACCACCCTAGAGTGTAGCCCCCATACAGCTGAAGAACCCCCATATGGGTCACTTAGGGAGGGTGGAAGAGGGTCGCTGGAGACCAGGCCTGGTAAGGATAACATCAGACACTTTCTGGCACAAAACTAACCAAGGCCAGGCCACTACTGCCACAGAGATGGGGAGATGTTCTAGCCTCCCACCTTCCTCCCACTGCATACTAGTTGTTGGACTGTGCTGCTGGCTGCATTTCAAGTGTAGGAAAGTAGTTCTTTTCTCCCTTCCTAAACAAATCACTGCCTGGGAAATGGTAACCACACCACAGCAGGGGAGACAAAAGGCAGTTGCTTTATGGGCAGGTCAGAATGATTTAAGCCTACTAAAAACACTATTGGATAAATTTAGGACTGCTCAGGTCCTAAAATATATAAAAAAAATTAAAAAATCCCCCTACACCCATTCCTCAGAGTAGGGGCTCCATGGAGCTGAGCTTTTCTGCTAGCATCCACAAAAAACTCACAAGTCCCTGGAAGAGAATATGTCCCTCAAAGGCTAAATACCCTGTGGTATACTGCCGTGACCTCGTCAGGGTGAGGACTAGCAATAGTGCTAAAGAGAGCCTGCGGGAGGGGAATGCCCTGTTCAGTAGTTATTAGTCATAGGGCTGAAATGGAGTATTTTCTTAAATTTCTCTCACATAAATGATCTGTAGGTGCGTGCCTGTGCATTTTTCTCAGCCCAGGCCTGTAAATTCCTGTCTGTTTACAAGGAAGGGATTGTTCACTGGGAGTCAGGATGCAAGGCACATACCTATGTCCAAATAAAAATGGACTTACAGGTCCACAGCACATATTTGTTCCATTATTCACCTTATGGCTTGAAAATCTTTCCATACAGCTATGCAATGTTTTTGTCAAAAAGCAGAAATATCCAGATGCCTTTTATTTTACTTAGGAGAAGCACTGAGGTCTAACAATTTCATCTGTTCTAGAAAAACTATTCAGGATTTTTGTGAAAATGTAATGCCTAGGACAGCTACCCACTGCTTAAAACAGAATTTCATTAACTTTTGTAAGAATACAAATTATATTATACATGATTAAGGTAATAGGTAGAGATTACTTCTTGGCTTACTAATGAAAAAAACACAAGTATTTACTTTTGTGTAATGACAAATAGATGCAGTATTACAGATTATACGCTTTGAAATCAAATAACATAGTTTCACAGAATTAGCTACAGCATAGCCTTTGAAAGATGAATGTGCTTCAGTAGCAAGTTTAAAATGGCAGGTTCTACTCTCTTTTCTGTGAAATATTTTTATCATAGAACAGAGCTTCCCATAATTTTTCCTTTAAAAATAGTTTTTCCATAACAGGGGCAAAAGAGGGAGGGGAGAGAGATTTACAGTGCCAAGCTTGTTAGAAAGGGAGGTTAGCAGCACACATTTGTGCATGATTTTTGTACAATATTCAGGAAGGAGCTGGTTCAGAAAATATACCATTACTTCACTAAATTGCTACATAATTATTCCTCCTCGTTTTGATAACCATTTATAACAACTGCAAACAAACATTCACAACTCACCCTTCTCCCAATGTCTATTCCACACGTGCAACCAAGAAAGCTGAAGCCAAAGTAAATATGTTCTAGGCAGTTTTATCAAGGGTGTTACACAGCATTTCAAAAGAGGCTGATGTAAGTAAGAAGGAGCATGGAAAAAACTCTGCTGTCTCAAGCTGCATTCTAATAGCAAAAAGGTAACTTAAAATCTGCTGCCTGATTTGAATTTTTGATTCTCCTGCACAGAAATCATGTTTTAGATACTAGTGGTGGTACAGCTTGGCATCTTTTTTCTTGTCTTTAGTGTAGGGTAATTCTAGGTCAAACAGTATGTGTGTGTAACTTGGCACAGCTCCAAAGGAGATGAGCCAACTCATGCCAGCACACAACTTGGCTCCATGGACACAAGTAAGAACGAAATGCACATTAAGCCCTAATCCTCTTTGGAACAGAACTCAGATTTATTCTTTGTTGCTGCACCTTGCTGGAGAATTGTTCCAACTGCTCAAAGGGCCCTAGCCAAGCCTTTGACACAGCAACAATACAGAGAAGGATTTTAAAAAGTATGACACAAAGAATTATTACCTGATGCTGAAATTAATCCTTATTAAAGATCTGTAAGTGGTAACTCAAGGTGAAAAGTTTTCTATTCATCCACAGGGCCGATATAGCATAAGAAACCTTTCTTCCGCATCAAGCAGTATGACATGCATAATGGCTTAATTCACATGTTCATAAGCATGACAATGGCAGCACTAACATACTCTGTCAATTCGTTCATGTGTGTGCATGCTCGTGTGTATGCTACATATCCACACATTATCAAGAAGGCTAATCTAGGAGCATAAGCAACAGAGCTCTGATCTAACAAAATACAAAAGCACCTGCCCAACTGAAAAGAACTCTCCCAAAGCAAGCTAGATGTTTTGGTTAATTAATTTACTGTACTGACTTCTATTATACTACTGTCTGACAGATCCACAGAGAACAAGGCTGTCTGCTTCATTTTGGTTGAAACTGGGCATCCTACAAAGGCAGTCCTGCTGGATTGCCCTTTCTGCTGACATCCTCCTCCTATACACATCCTATTTTCTCCAAAGCAAAAGGCACATACATATATTTCTGCACACCTGATTTTAAAAGCTGTTGGTGATGTGTAACTCATTAAAAAACATTCAAAAGAAAGAACTTTCTAACCATGGAACTAACATACTGAGAGACTCACAGCGGGCCAAGGGCAAGAGCATAAATGTCAGAATCTTCTTCACGTGAAGTGCTCTCTAAGTGCAACTTTGGTTAAGACTCAAGGCCTACAAAATTGTCATGACAAAAGCTGACACTCAAATTCCAAACAGTATTTGCATAAGTTTCCCCAGGTTCATTTTGAAATAAGTTAAGGTGATATCTCAGAGATGGCATACAAGACTGATTTTAGCAAATCAGATCTCTTATATAGAAAGCAATGAGTTTTTCCAAAGCAACCTGGGTGGGCTTCCACTGAGAACCTTAAATGCACTATGTTTTCCAGTGCTTGTTTAGTGCTTTTTGGATAGGTCACTATTATTTTAAGGTGCACACATTATTCAAAAGCTATAATTTATCATTAGCGCAAGCAGAGGCTGGTTAGGTATCAGGTTCTTGAGAGTGAAATGAAGTATTGGGGGATGGTTAGAGACAGAATTCCTTGAAGCAAGAATGACAGCTCCAAGTGATGTCTTCACAGCTTTGCTAGCAGTTGAGAGTAATACACTCCTCAAACTGGAATGTTCTTTGAAATGCTGTGGGAAGGAACACAAGCCAGCTAGGCTGCACGAAGCATAGATGGGGGGGAGAGGCTGAGAACATTTGGATTTGGGTAGCGAGAGGGCATCCTACAAGATGTGATGCAAACCTAAGTTTGAATGGGACAAGACACAGAGCAAATTAAGCAAGAGTTGAGGAAAGACTGGTATAGCAACCATGCCTAGCATATCCAGATTTGTGGAAGTGAACCAAGTTGGGGTATGTTACAGGCTAATGTATGAATAATTACTTTGGTAAAAACATGTGGGTTCAGATGATCTATAATTCTTGAACAATCTTCAGAAATTGCTTCTTGCCCAAATTATGAATAGATATTAATTATAACAACACCTTATATTATAATTATAGTGTGCTTTTCATTCCACCAGATCCCTAGGTCTTTTACAGCATATGCATAATTCATTTTTGCTCACCTCAGGGCTGAACACAACACTTAATAAAGAGAAGGGACTGTATTAGCTATTAACAAAGGTGATCAGACCTCTTTTCTCATTCCTCACCACCTCTCTAGCTTCTGAACCTCTATTGCAATCACTGCCTGGTGACAGCAATGGGGATGGAAAGTGAAATTGCAGTGGGGAATAAAGGAAAAGAACAAGCTCTTGTCATCAACGTCAGTCACAATGTCTCTGAGAGTAACCACAGCAGCATTAACTAAATAAAAGTTAAAAAGTATGAGTCTTTTAGAAGATAATTATATGATTGCAAAGTTAATGTGTGATTCCTATACTAAAATTATACTTCAAAGACTATTTTGGATGATGTGCTTGATATAACCATCTGAATCTTTGGTATAGCCCCCTGGGAATTCAGGGTAATCGTTTCGAAGTAACACCGCACTAACGTAACTCTGGTTGCACTGAACCTGCTAGAAACAGAGGCAGAAAATAAGGTGCATGGTTTTGTAAGTATGTTAGTATTATTTTGGTTATAGTGACAATAACAATACAACCTTTATGACAGCACACAGTAATTCAGCATGTGAAAAACACAGCAATGAGATTAAGAATCTGGATATTGAAATTAAGGTCCAACCTGATGACCTTATCATGCACAATATCAATTATAGTGTTACACAATTAATTTTTCCGCATCAGAAATCACGCATAGTATATAACAGTTAATCCTTCTGCCTGGACAAAGGTGTCATCTGGGAACCGACAGCAAATCAAGCATTGAAAGGAAGCATTCTTGCCTTTGAGGTGTGAACAACTCTGTCTCTAAATATTTCCAACTTCAATACTCACTATTATGCTTGAAGATTCTAACAGTAGCACCTGAAAGCCTCGCACCAAGAATGAGAGAAGTGTGGTTCAACTCATCACTTAGAATGAGGCAGTCCTGTGGAGAAGGAGTACAATAAGCATCTGCATGAATTGGGAGGCGTTGACGTGCATGCATGTGTGTGTCAGCATGCACGTGTGTCTATGATATAGCATTGTATCAATTAATCTGTAAGTATTAAACATGAACTGGATTTTCTGCCACTTTTCTGAAGGTGCCAGGACACACTGAAAAGGCAGGCAGAAACTGTGGGATCAGATTCTCAGGCATTCCGAGGAGGTGCAAAGGGGCCAAATATTTTCTGTAATTGGAAAGTAGTGAAAAACCCTAGTAGAGATTGACTGCTTTCTAGTAAAATCAAGTGATGTTGCTTCCTCTATCACCTGTCTATGGTCTGTTTTGTGTTGCAAGGAAAATGCAACACTACCCCATATATAAAGACTTCATGAGAGTAGTGCAAAGAGGAGTAATACTAGGGCTGGATCGACATCAACACTTTGTGCAGCAGAAATGAGACCAGGACAGATCGATACCTCATAAATCCCACTTCCATTAAGATGCGAGTGGAGCCTAGGCACCAGGCAGAGTCTTTCTCTGGTAAATGTATATACAGACAACCAGTAGTATATCTCAAATTAATTACCTCAGCTGAAAACTAATTTTCTTTTTAGAAACTACAATAGAAATGCAGGAGAAATAACTTTGTATATTTTATTAACAGCATCCAGGATTTACAGTTCAAATTCAAGCTGGAACCCTAACTTAGCTCTGCTTTCTCTTACACATCTTGCGCTGTGCTTTCATTACCCGAAGGGCAATACAACATCAAGTAAATACTTATTTTGGAAACACAAATTATGCTTAGGTTGAGAGATACTCACACAAATCTGCCTAAAGACAGGTATGCAGGACTAATTGTAAGAGCATATACATCTTGAAAAAGAAAATTAAATACTAGGTTTAGTTACAGAGGAAAGTTTAGGAATAAATCTCCCCAGTACAGGGCAATTACATAATATCTGTCATCTATATTATATATGATAATACTATACAATATTAACATATACTAAATGGTTATAGTTATATTCTACATAATACCTATAGTATTAGCTTTATTTTTGCCACTTATATCTAAATAACCCACCTCTGACAAAGGCCTGAGTGTCCACATGAGGCCAGCTAAGGGAGGGAAAATAATTTTATAGCTAAGCAAGTGACAAGTATCTTCTGCTGTTGTGTATGTCTGCAATTTCATAAATTTACCTTTATTAATTCTCTGTTCCCTTTGGTATTGCTGGACAACTTCTCCAGCACTGCTGCAGACTGAAGTTCATGTTCTGGGCAGCAGAAGCAATTCTCCCTGTCCAGCCTTTGTACACATGTATTTTAGAAATATGTTGGAAAAGCTGGATTCATCTTCAATAGTGAGTGAAGAAGTGACTTCATGTCTGTGCCGGTGCTTCAGAAGAAATCTTGATCATACACCACACAGTTCATTCTGTCTCCACCAAGAGGCGAATACTTTCTCACGCTTGCATGACACACATCATACTGTTTCAGACTTTCATGAACTAAAGAGTAGCTTCCCACTTTCCCAGCTAACAACAGTGTATCTGCTTGTTATGTCAGTAGTTGTGATTGACAGGATGATGGATTTTCATGCCTTCCTGTTAGGTACCCTAAACTGGAGATGAAGTCCCTTCAACAACAAATAAAAACTCAAGTTTTGTCACAGAGTCACAAATTCAAACTGGCATTTGCTGCCAGCTTTCTTTGCAGGGCTGGTTGGAGATCTGTTCATCAAGAATGCTAAACAGTGTGCTTTCTCTTTTCTGAAAGTGCTGTAAAAAATATCCTAATCATAATTCATTAAGAGAACGTAAACAACCATATCACTCATCCTTCAATAGATGTTAAGTATGTGTGAAAGCAACACCTGGAGCTAGAAAAAATGATTAAGGAGCATATTTAAGGTCACAAGGTCATCAGCCTTATGACTCATGCATTCCTGGTATCAAGCTTTGTTGCTTGATCAAGCCTTTCCACTTAATGCATACCCAGAACACTGCAACAGTTGTTGAAAAAATTAATAAACAATTGTTCTATGTGTTCCTTAAGGAAGTACTCACCTTCCCAACAAGGGCTGGAATATTCATCGAGTTAGTTGCAAAGCCCATGCCAAACACCATAGCATCTTCCACACCAAGGAACTTGGCCACAAGTTTCTCTAGTTCTACATGTTTATCTAGGGTGCCTGCAGAAATAAGCACAGGGAATCTTAAATCTCAGTGAACTGTGAAAGTTATTGTTCTAAGGACATAAAACATACAACAGAACAGGCTAGAAGTGTGTCATGAAACTATATGACATTAAGTTCTAATGAGGATTTTCCCTTTGTATCTTGTGCATATGAGGTAGCAAAGTGGTTGCTTTTGGAAAAAGTTTCCTTTTTCCATAACAACAACTTTTTCTCCCCCTGCAATGAGGACAAAAATACGTCCTTTTCATAGGAAATGTGGTGATTTTAGGCATTCTTGAGTTCTCTCTGGATGTGAAAGTAAAAACAGATAACAACAAAACTATTGCATTTTTTTCGTGGGTGCCTATGTGTGTGTACAAAATCCCTAATTATGATTTTATATGGATAGACAAACAAAAGTGTTCTCCATCTTTTTCTACTTTGGAAACTAAAAACTATGCCACTCTCCATAATTAATAACTCTCCTCTTTCCTCCCTCTCAATAGTGAAACATAAACAATGAGGCAACACCAGAGAGCCTTCTTTATCGCATGTTACTTATCTAATATTAGGGCCTGGAGCCTCCAAACAAATAAGGTTCTGCAACTATCAAGCAAAAGCAATATCTTTCCCACCCAGCTCACAATGGAGGATGACAAAATACAAAGGGCAACAAACAAAAGAGTGGTGTTAAGAGATTGAGATAACAAATAACTTTGAACAGTAATGAATCATCTCAACTTGCCAGCTCTCTAGTCTTTGGTTGCCTGGCTGTGCATTGCAGGTACCAAGGCAGAAGGAATTCTTACAGGGTGATCTGTGGGGGAGAAAAGAGAGTGGCCTGTGGATTCTGACAGGGCATTTCCCCTTTGAACAAGGCAGTAAACAGGGAACAGAAGAAAAAAATTAGGGAAATGAATATCGCACCTCACTTGCGCTGCATAAATTGATGTCACGATAATATAGACAAAGTAAATTTCAGTTGATGGGAATAAAAAAACTGTGCTCACTGTGACAGACAAAGAGCAGATGAATGGAGGAATGCAGAAGCTAGGCTAAAGTGTCTTAACAAGAATGGTGAGTCAGGAAGATGATCTTACCTTCATTATGGAGGAAAGCCCATTAAAAAAAAAAATCAAATAAAAATGGCAGCAGTACAGTTTCAGCAACAGCACTAACTCAGTTGATTTTAGTGAGGTAGTGTTTTCATTATTTTTCATTGTTAAATATCCAAAGCAAGAATGGCATTCGCTTGGAAACAGAATGTGAAATATATCATGCAGGCAGGAAACTCTCCAAGTAGATAAGGAGCAAGGATCATGTGGCTTCTGGAAAAACCTGGATTATAAGACAGTAAAGAATAGTGGTGCCGTGATTTTGCACAGAGCCTGCCTGGGTTCTGCTAGACCTGAGCCAACTCCAGCAGAGCTTCAAGGGTGTCTCTGCACTCATTGGATCACATTGGATGTACACTGAGCTGGGTTATCTCTGTCTCCATGCTCTGATAAGCTAGGTAACATGATGCAGAAAATTCAGATCTGCAGAACCTCCAGTAGACGCGAGCCGACTCTGCATTAAGCTCTTTGACGATTGCTACTTTTTGCATTCGTAGATCCCAAGATACACAAGGATATGTGCTGGCTCTGCACACAGCCATGGCTTAGTAGCCAAGATCCGTGAAATACAAAACCACATAATGTTTCAGAGTTGTGCTGCTCACTGGACATGCATGTGAGAATCTATGTCTTAGCTTGTAAGCCCAGTAGGCCTCAGGGTGTATTTCTATGGTTGGTTCTACATATTTTTGCATTTTTGGCCCATTTAGTCTTCAACCTGGTTACAGTACTCATTGACAACTGAGGATTCCAGCATGGTCAGCTGCCCTAGTGTTCCCTGAAGATGTTATTTTGTAACTTGAGGGCTGAAATGTAAGCTTGAAGCCAACCACACTTGGTCACAGCTTGAATTACAAGGAGGTTTGTGAAAGCATGAGAAACAAGCAGTGTGTGCTTTGCAAGGCAGGCATTTTAAAGCATGAGAAAATTGTACCTGACTCTTCCAGGGGTAAATCTGACACTGCTGGGGTGGAGTTGAATTGCTTTTAGGGGTTGCATCATATGTTTTCTGTTTTTACAAACAAGAATAGCCTGACTCACTATAGATCATTGTGTTCAAGCATCTATTAGATGATCCAGAAAGGAATAGCACGTCTTTGATCTATTTTTATTGATTTCATAATGGTGAAGAATTAGACATTCTAAAAGAGAACAATTTCTACTTATTTACTAACCTTAACAGTGAATGCAGATGATATTGTGTATCGTTAGTGCCTACAAATCCTGGAATACAAGCTGGAATCAATGGGGTCTTGGTTTGCAAAACCAAAACCTGAATGACAAGGATTTGCAAAATAAGCCCTAGTTTTGAACTACTTTAATTATAATAGCCATATTGTAAGGTGGTAGGTGAGGTATTGCAAAAGCAATGCAATAGACATCAGTACTGACAGTGGGAGGTTCTTGACAGTGATATACATTGAGTAGAGCTGATAAAGCATATCAGCTTGCATTTTCCAAGGTTTAAAGTAAAAGGGGTATTTATTTAATAAATTATCCAATTATTTAATTGGATCAGAAGATTTCTCCAGTATGGGTCAGTCCTCGGACAACATATAAACTGCACCAATTGCATCAATTCGCTCCACTAGAGGAAACAAGGGATCAGATATGCTCTGCTGGAATTAGGCGTTTTCACTAGCGTTCCCAGCTAGACACAGCAACCACCCCAACAAGCACAAACAGCACTACCAGATGGACATGAATTTGATCCAAAGAAACTTCCACTGGCACAAGCTGCTACATCTCAAGCTACATAAGAAAGGTGGTAATTACACTGGCCTTCACTAAATACAACTTTAGCAGTGTCAAGTCAGGTTAGCATGGCACTTAAAATGTCTTGTATTGTGCTGGATTCAGACTAGCATCATGATCTGATGAATAAAAAGTTATATACTAGATACATTTTTATTCATTCACTGTGTGCACAGGTAACTTCTGTACTTGTCCTACATATAGACATTAGAATTTTTCCCCATACTCTACCTGATCTTATTTTTATGCTGACTACAGCTTGGTTTGACCTGAGTAATGAGGATACAACTAAATAAGGTATACTGTCTTACCAGAAAATATTTAAGACAAAAAGGAAGAGAGAAAACTTTAACAGACAAAATCGACTACTTTCTTTTGCTGGATGGTTGCATGCAATTGAGCACAGCAGGCATTATTGTGCTTCAAGATTGTATAGGTGTTATGGAAAGTAAAATGGAAGATCTCATAAAAAGTGGACTTTCACAATGTTAGCCACCTCCACACTTTCCCAAGCAAATCCCCTCCTCTTCAAAATCGGATGACCCAGTTTCCTTCATTAACTCTGGGGACAGGGAACCTGAATTATGCTGTGCTTTGGCAGGCTTTCATAAGCTCACCTATGCTCTTGGGTTGAAAGTCACTGTCAGTCTACTAGACAGATAAAGCTTGAAAATGCACTTCCCATGATTACACAGTTCATTATTTAGCTTTGACACTTTCAGCTTGGACAAGAGAGTTTATGCCAATGCTTAGTCTGCCCAATACAGTCTTTCAGGTTCTTATGTGCTAATGACATGTACTGGTTAAACTGGCAACGCCGACAACAGTATCCTTAATAGAATTTTTCATTTGGAATTCTGAGACCCAAAGGTAAGAAGATAGGAAAATACCTGGTTACTTCAAGTTAAACAAAAGCTGGAGGATTAAAATGTTAAAAGCAACAAGTAATTGAAAGAAAAAGTACAGATTTTCATAAAAGTCACTTCTGCATATGAACAGCAACTGGGAATCCTATGCTCATCCAGATCACTGATGTGACTCATCAAGATGAGTAAGAGCCATTACTCTCAGAAAAATGACAGTTTGTCAGAGGTTAGCCTTAGGAGGGTGGGAACAGAACAAAACACCTTAACTTCCCTGCCACATTTGAAACTTAAGGTCCTAAACTCACTCTGGTAAGGTATTTGTCAGAGGTGAAAAAATAATATTACTGAAACACAAAAGCAAGATGAGATGAGTTATTACTAGAAGGATGAAGAAACAGAAGACATAGAATGTATATAATTTATTCATGCTTTTCTGAAAGAGTGGATGATGCACATGGTATACCTGTCCTACAGAGCCAGCTACAAAAGCAAAGCCTAAACTTGTAGAATGAAATGAATGTAAACTGGCAAGAGAGGGGGAGAGAAGCACACAGTAATGTTATGTAACTGTGTCATTTCACAGTGCATGTGCATAAAAAAGCCCTAAAAGAAGTGAGTTTTGAGGAAACATTTGAAAAAAAGGAAATGCTCAAGTTTTCTTAATGTTGCTACCAGCTGATAGGGCTTGCATACCACCAAGATGCTGTGGAGTCATAGATACAATAATGAACCTGTGTAATTTACTGATTTTCAGAAAAGAGTAGATTCATTTTAAACAAACTTCCAATTCAACTTAGATCTTTAAGTTTTGTTTGTTTTTTTCCTTTATAAAAACACAAGGCTAAAATTTATGTTTTAAGTCCAGTCTCTTCGTGCCAAAGTCTGGATAGCAGTATCTTAAGTGTCTAAATATACATGTACATAAATAGCATTATATATTGGAGATATTTTAGGTTTTAAACATGTCACACAACCCTTAGTTACTCCCCATGCCTTCAGTTCCTCCTGCCAGAAGATGGACTGTCCAGAGCTTAATCATGCTTTGTAAAGTATACTTTTGTGATGGTGAAATACCAGGAACAAACTTCACCCTTTGATCATAAGTTGGATCAGTTATGAGAGGGTAGGCACAAAAAGGAAAATAATGTTAGTAGGAAATGACAAAGAAGCAAAATTCCTCCTGTGAGCTGTTTCTTAATTTATACCATATCCTATCAGAAAGTAGCCAAGATTATGAAATATATATATACACACACACTAAATCTTACTTATGGGGCAGTATTTCTCCTTAAGACCCTGCTTACAAAAGGTAAGTTATGGGAATTTTAATTCTTTATCACTTTCTCCTAACTGAAAAATGGACCATTTATTTCTGTATTTGTACAGTACTGAGTTTAAAATAAGTCCTGGCCCTAATTAAAGCTTTGAAGTGATATAAGAGAAAGAACGGCCAAATAACACTTTTTACCTTATTGAAATGCTTCTAGAAATTCATATTAGGCCTTAAAACCTAATGGAAAGAAGTGCAGGGGATGAAGTTACTTTTGCAGTTTGAATGTTGACACAGGTTTGCAGATCAGGAAGCTCAGGAAGTGTGGGTTGGATGAGTGGACAGTGAGGTAGATCGAGAACTGGTTGAATGGCAGAACTCAGAGGGTTGTCATCAGCAGCACTGAGTCTAGTTGGAGGCTGGTAACTAGTGGTGTCCCCCAGGGGTCAGTACTGGGCCCAGTCTTGTTTAACTTCTTCATCAACGACCTGGATG
>Ga0065711_1007806_pt1 | contig 22098 bp, 12 predicted proteins | sample Hoacrofraction12_FD_59098 | JGI IMG/M metagenome (GOLD analysis project Ga0065711, IMG submission 59098) | Hoatzin crop microbial communities from Cojedes, Venezuela - Epithelial fraction 12 v2 (version 2) | ecosystem: Host-associated > Birds > Digestive system > Esophagus > Crop | place... | reverse complement strand
GAGAAGAGGAGGCTGAGGGGAGACCTTATTGCTCTCTACAACTACCTGAAAGGAGGTTGTAGTGAGGCAGGTGTTGGTCTCTTCTCCCAGGTTACCTAGTGATAGGACGAGAGGCAATGGCCTCAAGTTGCACCAGGGGAGGTTTAGATTAGATATTAGGAAAAATTTCTTTACTGAAAGAGTGGTCAGACATTGGAATAGGCTGCCCAGGGAAGTGGTGGAGTCACCATCCCTGGAGGCGTTCAAAAAACGTGTTAGACGTGGCACTTTGGGATATGGTTTAGTAGACATGGTGGTGTTGGGTTGACAGTTGGACTCGATGATCTTAGAGGTTGTTTCCAACCTGTGTTTCTACCATTCTACGATTTTAGCATGTGGGTTTAGGTCTTGCCTTTTCCCATGGCTGAGGAAAAGAGGAGGGAAGAAGTGTAGTCCTGGGGATTTCGTCTTTCTCCATCTACAGCAGCAGCAGCAGCCTCGACTGACACTAACATAGGTGAAGTTTGGTGAGGGGAATCCTACAATTGATGCCAAATTCAGCCTCAGTGCAGGTCAGACAGGAGTTTGATTTAGCTGTCCTAGCAAATAATTGCCTACTAGAATATACTAATAACTCTTAAATTATACACTGTTTTCCAGTGCTCAGCAATATAAGCTAAAGGTACGTATTTATGGTCAATTTCAGATTGATTTATTGACTAACCATCTACAAGTAAACACAGTGAGAAAGTAAGTTACATGACAACAATTACTGGGCTTTGTATAATCACATTTCAACAGCTGATCGAAAAGCAGTGCACAGAAAAAAGGAGTTACAAATGGGATAAACTCAAGCCCAGAGGGAGAAAGACGGGTCTGAGACAACCGAACAGACTGATCCCAGAGCTGACAGTATTGCCTGAGCTCCTTGGCCTCAGCATACGAACACCCTCCTGTCAGAAGCAGATCTGCCACAGCAACCGCGCTGGATGAACGGGATGCTTCCGAAAAGCTGCAGGTGCGCGCGCGCCTCCATCCACCGATACATATGCCTACACACACACACATACATTCATACGTTTGTGTGCAAAGTCAATATATACATACAGGCACCAAACAGACAGACATCAATGTTCCTTTGAGAAATGACAGCAATCTGGGGTGCCCATCCTGTGATTCGTCAAAGAGGCACGAGTTTCAGATTGCGTGGAGCACCCAAGGCAGCTCATGCCTTCTAAAGGGCGTATCTCCAGGTGGCAGCATCTCCAGCAGGACAGTCTCATACCGGGGCTCCAACTGTGTCTTGTGACTTTGGAAAACCCCAGGAGAACCTGAAACATACATATTGATTTCAGATAGCCTGAAAGTACTTCTCTAGCCTGGGGGACTGTGTTGATTTGTGACTATGATTTTCTTTAGTATGCCATTTCTAACAAAATAGATAAAATGACAAGAGGTGAACCTCACCAACAAGCACTGGAAGACTGCTCAGTATCAGTGAAGTATACTGGTAGCCAACCACCCAACTAATTGCAGATAACTTGAGGAAAAGCAATGGTAAGAACAGGCGATGCTTTCATTCATGCTGAAATGCAGCATGTACCATTATTTGCACATCTCATTCACAGGAACGGGATGAGTTTTGCTCTTAACAAACACTTGGGGAGTAGGGGGCCCGTCACAGAGCAGTTTTTGCATCACCTGTGGTCACCTGAGGGCAAGGCAGCGCCGGCAGAACAAAAGGTGGCAGCAGAGAAGTCTGTGAGCCAAGGCTCAGAAGAGCAGGGCTCTTCATGGTGCAAATGACTAAACAAAGATATAAAACAGGCTGTAGGAGAATGCTATTTCCTAATCAATTATTTGGTGTGCCTTCTGAATAATAAGAGAAAGAAATTAGTCATATCAAGAAGCTTAACAAATGGTAACAAACCTTGGTTTAAAGATTAACCTTTGATCTGTAAACATAATGTATGAAATTCCATCAATTTTCTACGTGTGAGGCTAGTTTGATAATTACTGTGCCCCAGGAAATCAAAACAAAACAGGTAGCTATTCCAGGACCATATAAAAGCACAGGCCTTGCTCTATTACTGTGGGGCATGCAGCTTCTATTATCAGTGCTACAATGGAACACCAACCTCACAGAAGCCCTGACACAATGCCACGTCTAGAGGGAAAACACATTTAAGAAACAATATAAGAACTTTCACTCCAAAGGATCTGACAAAGCACAGGCCTTTACACTGTAAAGCCTGTAATTCATTCAGGCAATGCTTTCATTGCACATGCTTACTTGCTTTCGATGAACAGGGATAAGGCAGAACCAGTAGGACTGGACTCCACAAAAAAACAAAAAACCCTGCTAGAAAACCATTGAAAGGAAAGAAATACCGCCTTCCATGGTGGAGAAGCACATCCGCCATGTGACAAGAAGGAATTTTGGCAACAGCAAACAACACGTGCACTAGTAAAGTTTTCTAGAGCAGTACCAGTTGTCTTTCTCCCATCCATAAAGAGGCATAACACAACCCAACTCTTCCTCTTTGCCTTGTTCTGAAGGTAGAGTTGCCAATACTCTTGCACACAAGACCCCAGGAACACGTTCCATGAAGACGTGCTGAACAATGTGTTTGCACGGAGCACACAGGGCATCAGCATTTTTCAAAGGCTGGAAGAAAAGCCTTAGCCAGTTTTGGGAAACATGGTGTAACGTGCCTACCTCAGGGAACAAACAGCTGCCTCAGTCAACTGAGAGTTTGATTTGCATTCTGGGATTATGTGGGATTAGCCTGACTGACATGGGAGATCTCATGTTCCTAGGTGATGCTTCAGTAGTCACTGTCTGATGCTAACAGCCCTAATTTAGAAAAGCACTGCAATCTGAGCCCTCACTGAGACAGATCTCATTCTAAGAAATGTGGTAGTGTGAGGAAACCTTCAAATTATGGTCTTTCTGATGGAGATACCAGCGTTATGAATCATCCACAGGTCCATTTACCATTTTTTGGGCAGCTGTGCCAATGGACATTCCTCATCTACTTTTTGATAGCAGATGGGTAACCAATTTACATTCCATTTCACACAAACCTCCCAGCCTTTCCCCCCAAAAAACAAGCCAAAAACCAGTTCCGCCCCTTCTCTTGCGCCTCCGCCTGTGATGCTGAAGCAGCAGCACTGAGCAGGACGCACGCCTTCTGCAATCTCTGTTCATTAGAGCTGGGGACTGATGAGGAGAATCTGTTTCACAGAAGTGGGAAAATACGGCTATAGAGATTGGTTTTGGGGACATAAAGTGCCCAGGGGCAGGGGGAGGAGACTTTGGTCCTTTCTATTGATTTTTTGGGCTAGTGAGAAACTCTCAGCTGTCAGTACGAACACACTAAGAGGAGATCCATCTTGTGTTGTGAATTTGCACACAGAGTTTTGTTCCATGACTAGATCTCTTAGGTACCACAGCAATGCATACAAACAAAACAAGAACTATAATAGCAATAGGCAAGACAGTCAATCCTCATAATTCCCTGACAGCATTCGTGGAAACTAGAAAGAACAGAACAAACATTGGCTTGGTTGGCATTTTATGGCTTAGATTAAATTACTGAAAAGGTGATTCTCAAAGCTACTTTGTTGTATGACACATTTTAATAAGTAAAAAGAAAAAAATGGGAAAGGAGAAGGGCATTACCTTCAAGGTGGGCAAAAATTATTTCTGTGCTTGCTTTACAGTCCTTTAGGGGGCAATTAAGCAGGCACAAAAATGTGGCCACTAAAAGAAATCCCTAATGCTAGAACTACATTAACTATACTGACGAAAATGGCAATTTTCTCCATGATTTTATTCTGTCTATATTTGAGCTGTTAGATGTGAGCAATCACCTTAATAAGTCTAAATTTTTTTATTTTTTCTTGTAAAAAGATCTATATACAGCATCATAAAACAATCACCAACATGTCTGAAAGCCACCACTGAAGCTGGCTGCAAGTCCACTACGATCTTCCAGTGCTACAAGGCACCCGCTGATCCTGATGACACCTTTGGGAGAAAGGGTTCCTCATGGCATCTAAAATTAAGCTGTAAGTACTGGTAGTTTAGTGCCTAAAAATCAAGGCACTCATAGGGTTTTGTCGAAACCTGAACATTTGACTGCAGGTACATTTTTCTAGTTCATTACTGCTGAAACTATGAGAAACATACCACTGAGCAAAGGGCATCAGGGAAGCAAAAGCTCCACTCAGTCATCACATCTTTTCCTCCGTCAATGCAGATTATACATTCCACATAGTACGTGTGCTGCTCTTCCCCAGACATGTTTCAACTCTGCTTAGGAGTCTTCCAGAACCTCATAAAAATCCCAATCCCAAGAATTTCTCTTGGGATTCCCTCATTAGGATTTATTTTCAAAAACATATTTTATCCCATTATTTCCAGCCACAAGCACTTGTATCATTCAAAATAACAACACTCCATTACACTCGTATTTTTTCTCTCCAGGTGTTTAGGAGAATGTCTGAAGAAAGCTAGACACAGTCTCCTCCGCCTCCTAAAACTTTGTTATTTTTCTGTGAATTCCCCCTCTGCTCAGTCTTTAACATCACTCACACACGTGGCACCTACTGCTGAGCACAGAACCGCAGGTGTGATTTTTCCAGAAGATCAGTAAGGTAATTACCGTCTCTTTGCCCCATGATGCACCCATTCTATACATCCAAAATGGCATGCACACACTTTTGCTGCAATAGCTTTCCTCTCCAAACCAGCATATCCCAAACATGCTACTCTCTAGACACTGCCACATCTGATGCCTTTCGGCCTTTTACGCTTTCCAGATTTCCTTCTCTTACTGAGCATGTATCTTCTAAATTACCTTCTCCAGTTAATTGCCTCAACTTTCCAATTTACACCTCTCAGTATTTGGCAAGAGTCCTACTTCCCTGCTAGCTTTCCCTTCCCTCCTTCATCCCACCTGTAAATTATTTCCTTGTTCTTCCTAAGTGTCTGGCTTTTAATCCATTTTGTTTTCTATTTCTGAACTCCGGACCCTTTCTCGAAAAGATTCCTCAGACTCAATATATTAATACATTCTACTTCTGTATCTTGCAGACTTCACTACACCCAATAAGGATTCATCAATGCCCAGCTTCACGCAGTGCCTTTGGAAACGATGTATTTGTGTTTCTGCAGGTTTGTACTGGAGGGAGGAAGCAGAGACTCCTGCACCACCATGACGAGACAGGGATGAAAGTGGATTTGTGAACATTTTCTCCTGTTTCACCTCATGGACCCAACTTTTAAATCTCTATTAAGCTGCTTTCCTGAAATTTAGCATCTTTCTACCAGCACAGTCTCTTTAGCATCCACATCTAACATTAATCTTTAATGGTGAGTCTCTAGGGTCTTCATCAGCCTGTTAACACTGGCTGTGTACAAACCTAAACCAAAATCATGTAATCATTACCCAGTATAGTCAAAGTAGGTGTTTTTTAAAGACTTATTTCTTTCTGGGCATGAACTGACCAAAACTAGAATAAGAGCACTGAAGATGTCAAGTGCTAAGGTCTGTTGGCAGAGACCCGTGGGCAAGGCTACAATTTTCCACGATCCTCCAACTTCATTACCTGTGGCAGTAAGCAAGAAAAAACCCCAAACAGTCACAAGTCATGGGAATAAAAAATTCAGCAAAAGGTGAGCAAGGAATGATGAGAAAAACATCGAGCTTCATCTAAGACCCTGTAACATGCAGATAGCCAGAAGAAGATTGATTTTGACAAAATCTAAAAAAAGTAAGAAAAAGTGAAAGACGTTTCTTTTGGAGCCTGAGCTCTGCCTCTCCTTACAGAGGGCTCTGATAGCTGGGAACTGTTTACCCACGAGTGCACACACACTCAACTTGTGTTCCATAAGCCCTTAAAAAATGTTGATCTGTGTAAACGCTGCCATTTTTTCCTTTGCTGGAAGGAGAAATCTTGCAGTCTCTGCAATATTCTAATCCTGCCTAGAAATTCTACTTCTAAAGCAGACAAAGGGAATAAAACATCCGAACTTGTTCACACCTCTGCCCTACATGGTGATTTTACTTATTTCAGTTCAAGAAACAGCAGAGATTAGATGGACAATACAGAAGTAGGGAAATGTAAACAGCACCAGCCCATATTCCCTCTTCTTCTCTACTGAAATGCATGAAACAGCTTTATCCCCTAATGTGGTGCATCTTTCTTGTTAATAAAAGATGAAAATGCATCTCTGCATTATTTAATATACTTTATATATCCAGCTCCTGCACATGCTTCAGAAGGCTCTTCATTTCCTGCCCTCTGCAGAGCAGCGTTCAGGTAACTCTGTCAAAAAGGTCCCCAACAGCAGAGGCTGCAAGGACAGCTTTATGGAATATATCTGGTTTTGTCTAACTTGTCCTTAAAAACATCCAGCATGGGATGCTGTGGCATGCCTGGGCAGACTCCTTCCTTCCTCACACATCCGCAGAAGAAGTTTTTCCTAATTTTGCTTTTAAAATTCCCTGAAAACAGAGACAGGCGTTCCTCTGTGGATGTGAAGAACATCTGAGCACTGCCCTTGCAGCGCACTCCCTAACGCCGGCCCTCTCACTCAATGTGAGAAAGTATGAGAAATGTTTTGTGTTGCTCCTGGTTTCTCTTCAGGGCTGTCACACTATCACAACTTTTTTACTGATGCAACACGGTGCAAGATGAAAATCAGGCCTTCCATCTTACAGCATCACATGCTCTCTGAAGTCCTAGCTCAGGAGGACTCCTTTCATATCAGGCCCTGGAAACATTTATCCTGAGGTTAACCTTTTATACCTCGCAGCGGTTAGCTTTCCGCTGGGCCCACACAAGCCTTTTTGCTTGATGGAAAGACAGAAAAATTGCTGCCCTCCCTTACCATCACATTTTCTGCCCTGAGCACACCACGGTTGTGTCTTGCCTCATCGCCAGCCTGCTGCTCCTGCATCTTACTGCACTGCAGAGGGGCGGCTGAGCTGGTCCTCCGAGCAGCCACCCCAGCCCCTTCGGTAGAAGGCTGCCCAAAGCCCTGCAGGAGCTCAGCCGGACCTACAGCTGCTTCTTTCCCCAAAGCAAGAGAAAACACAGAAGCTGCTGAGAGGTGTCCTACCTGCAGGGAGGCACTGGCCCTGGGTTCTCCTGGGGCTCAGGACTGATCCCATCTGTTATCCTTCCATGAGACACTAACGCCGTCTTTGACTTTTGCTGCTTGCTTTGTTTGATGTTGTTACAGATGTTCTTTTATTCCCTACCCTCTCGCACAATCTGTCTATTCATACAAATCCCGATTTTTCTGCCTGCAGGTACAGAATTTAGCTTAATTGCATAATTAAGATGTCCATCCTTGACTTCAAGCCCCTATGCAAACCACATGAAAGGTACACGCTGAAAATTTCCGAAGTCTGCAGGATTTACAGCCAAGATAACTAAGCATAGTAGCACAAGTTATGGACTTTCAGTCAAAATGAATGCAAATATCACAAAGCAGATAGACCTTCCCTATGCAAAGGTACACTGGTAATTGTGGTTTAGCGAAAGAGTTATGGTTAGTTGGGATAGACCCTCATATTTCCATGAAACACACTAATAAGTAAATAACGTTAAAATGATCTTACTTTAAAATTATCTAACTCAATCCAGTTTGCTGCTGTTATTGTTAAAAACAACCTTTTAATTCCCCTCTTCTCTTTCAAGTCATGACCAGTTATTTACAGTCCAAGCTGTGCTTCAGTTAATTGTTTTGTCTAGCAATACTAATTACAGATCAGCAATTTCCACTGATGTCATTACCACAACAAATCTTAAAGAAGAACCTAGAAATATGTTTCTTCTTCTTTTTCAGAGGCACATACAGCTTTCACAGTGACCTTTTCACCCTGAGTTCATATTGACTCGGACATCCTTCATTCCTCTATATTAGCATTCCTAAATCACAGAAATGACATCAAAGAAACCATAAGGGTCTGACTTTTATCACCAAAATAAATTCTGATTTAATGTACTCTTTGCAGTACTTAGGCACAATAGGATACATGATTAGAGCATAGTAGAGTTAACGGTATGCCCATCGTGCCTTGTTAACTGAGGATGCATGGTATACTCCCGCTTAAAATTTGAACTTTGCAGCCATTACGGGTTTAATTTGGACCCTTGGGGTTACATAGGTATTGAAGACTGGACACATCACATCCGTTACTGTTAAAAGTGGCTGCACGCACAATCGTTGATGTTTAACACAGCAAATTAGCTTTTTCTACTTTCATTTCTGATTACTATATCTTTTGCTTCAAAAAAACCCTAGCCCACAGTTTAAAAAAAATGTCTCGAAAATGACAAATGCTTGACCTTTGCTTTAATGGCATAGCTCTGAAAGAAGCGGAGCAAAGCACACCTAAGAACATGGGAGTCTGACTGAAACCAGCAAGGCTACTTATAACCACCATGATAAGGATGTCTTCGAATGCTTTTCTGGATTGGGACCAGAACCCAGTGGAATCAACCCCTCATTCTGACTGCAGACACGCACACAGATTTTAGGTGGGTTTGGTAAGAGAGACTGTTATTAAATTTGTTTGACAGATCCATATTTAAGATGCAGGTTTTACACACAAGATGCCTGCCTGAAGCTGAGTATTTCAGGGGGAAAAAACCCAAACAAAATGGTTGAATCACTTCTGAGAAAATACATAATTTGATCTGACATAACCTAACTTGTGAGTTTTTTAATTTGCAAACTTAAACTGTACCCCCTTATACTTCTTAGCAGCTCCAGCAGTAAAATACAGAGGGAGATACGTTAGTCTCCTGTTTGTTCAATGGGTATATCATATTGTGTTCATGCCCCAGGTTGAAAGTATGCACTGTTTTAAAACGTAAATGTATTTTTAGTTACTAAATTTAATTCTAGGAGTAAAAATACTTTTTAGATTTATATACACAAATTTGATCTCCAGAATTTTATATACATATATATTAACTGTCTCTTGTTAAGCAAGAGACAAAACCATCTCCTTTATATAACATTCATTCATTAAGCCAAAAAATGCCTGGTGTTGCCAGATGTAGCTAATACAAACAAACCTACAAAATGTGTTTTTTAATTAAAAGCCCATTTTCTGATCTGGCAATGTGAAATAAACGGTTATCAGATTGTTAAGTCTGACAACACTGAATTGGCTCTTTGTCTATGGCACAGATTTCACACTTATCTGCATGCTTAAGTGCTGCGCTGGACAGCAACAAAATGACAGTCACCCTTCCCAAACAAACCCCCTGGGAACCTGGACGAATGCTTGGTATATCAGGGGCTTCGCTCTAATAAGATGCTACATCAGAAAAACGAAGAAGTATCCCATTTGCATTCAACAGAAATAGACAGCAATTCTGTGGCAATTCCCTCACACACGTCAATGTCCCGGTGTCTCCAAAAAACCCTGCGAAGTCCAGCAAACGATGGGAAAGGCTAGCCCTGTGCAGCTCAGCCCGACTCAAGGGCCCGCCTAATTTGGCTGACTATCAGTGAGAGAACTCTTTTTTAACCGCCAGATCTGCTCACAACGGGTTTGTTAGAAGCAGGGTTTGTTCCAATGAACTCGGGCTGCAGTGCAAACTTAAGCACGATGCTTTGAAAAGAAGGGGGTGATTTTTCGGTCGTGGCAATGGTCCTTTTGACTCAAATTGGAGGAAGAGGAGCAGACCCTCTGTCAATGCCACTGTCAGGCTCTGAAGGTAACCGCGCACATGCACTCAATATACAGGCAACTGCTGTGGCAACAGTAAATGCTTCACCTTGCCATGCATGAGAAGGCGTATGGTAAGCGTGACATTGAGACCTCCTTCAGTCACTTTTGTGTCCTTCGTGTTCATCCTGGCCTTGTATCTTCAATACTTGAAAGCAGCTTCGTTTTTCGCTTTTTTTTTCTATTCACTTGATCAACCTATGAAGACAGAGAGAGAGAAAAAGTATCATTGAGTGGCTGAAGCTATTCTGAACTGAGAATATCATGTTGTACAAACCAATTAACATTCCTCCCTTTGATTTTCTGGACTACAGTTTAGTGCTGAAAAGGCTCCTTTGATTATTATCCCTCCCCAACCAACTCTTTAGCACTTCACCAACTGCAAGATAAACTCCCTTTTGAAACCTTAAAAATTCTTTTAAACTTCTGTATTTCAAAGCTGAAAGTACAGAGCACAGCAGAGTGAAATACAATGTTTTCTTCTAAACAGTGCTTTCTCTCTGTTAACCTTTGCAGTACGCATATACAACATCTATATGCATTTCTACAATGCAGTGCTGTTTTCATTTCTCTCCCTGTTACTACCTCTTTTTTTTCCTCTTACAGAAGAGAGATTTTTGTTTTCTCTCCAGCTAGAGAGAAATTAATTCTGAGCCTAAACACGGATCCCTGCCAGCAACAACGGATGACACATTATCAAAGACATCTGAGTAACTACGAGCCACTTGCTGCTGTAAATCTGGGCACTGTCTGACTTTGTTTTTGACTACCAGGCCCGGAGGTGGCTCAGCCCCTCAACGGCCAAAGGGGAGCTTCAGCCCTAAGCAGAAGGAAGATTTTTCTTAATTCCTAATGACAAATTGCAGATTTTCAGCCATTTACAAAGCCATAAATATCCTAAAATATTAATGAAAGCTGCAAGGGCTGGCTTTGAAGGGATAAACAAGATACATTATGAGTTTATTAATGCAAGGACATTTATCAGTACAAACAAAAATGGGAGCAGGAAGAAACATTACCAAAGTTAGGCAAATTCCACAGTAGAACAGGCTTAGAGACTCCTTACTTGGTTTTGTCCTTTTCAGGACTGTCTTACAGAGCATAAAACCCTTAAACAGAAATCCTGCCTTTCAGTAACGGTCACTTATTAACGACAACACTGTTAGCTTTGCATCTTGGAGCTTCCCAAGAATTTGGCTAGGTTGGGCTAATGAGCACCCCTAGGGACAACCATTTTGTGGTTCAGAGCATATGGCGGTGTCCCACCAGGGTGCCAGGCTGTTGTCCCCCTGTGGAGACTGCTCAGGAATGGGTCCAGTCTACTGGAGGGACCTACAAGATCATTCCCCTAAAACACAGGAGGTAGTATCATGCAGACTGTGTCATCAACTGATTAAGCTCCATCTTAAGAGCTACTAAGCACGGACATATTAGACCAAAGTAAAGCCCATCTTAGCTGAGCATGTTATCTGTGAGAGAAGTCAACAGCAATGCTTAAAGAAAGAGCACAAGAAACATGTATGGAGTCATCCCTGCCAGATTTGCTGAGCTGCCAGCCATCAGCAATTGAGGGTCTTCTGAGAGACTGTATCCAGACCAGTATTTTTAACAGCCATTGGTGGACCAGTTCTTCATGAATTGGTCTAACCCCATCTTGAATCCATATTTCTGGCCTCCAAAAGTTCTAGTCTCACAGGTGAATTATTAGCGTGGGGAAGAGTGCTTTACTTTAACTGGTTTAAATCTGCTTATCATCATTTTCCCTTGTTAGACATTTTTCGGTCTGTTATGCAAACCCCACCTGAGAAAGTGACTCCTATAATGGCTGATGCTTCTTGCTTCTGCCTGAACCTGCAGCAATACGAAAGACCAGAGAGCTTCTGTGCCTCTGGTGACTGCAAGAACAGCAGGCAGCCATGCTTGAGGAGGAGAGGTGAAAAGCAAGAGGGAGAAAGAGCAATTTGAACTCCTTCTTCCTAAAATTCATGAGTCATGACCAGAGAGCAGCTCTCATCTACCTGCTCCAGTGCCAGAGCCGATTTTTCCTAACCCAGCATGGACTTTGTGTATTTCATACCATATGCTCTGTCACCCAGACCACAGGCCCTGAAATAAATACCATTTTTTCCACATCTCTAGGCTTACCCCTTATATTAAACATCACATATTTGTGTGGAAAAAAGTAGAAGAGAAGCAAGGTGCCTGGGTGAGAAAGCAGAAAACCGAAGCAGCCTGGCCATATGTTGGATCCACCCTGCGTGCAAGAGGGTGAGAGGAAAATGTCCCAAGGCAGCTGGTAGGAAATGACAGAGAAAAGTGTCGGGCTGTATTCTGATGCTTTAAGGTTAGACCAGGGCTCACAGTCAAACCTGCAAGTGGGTGACCACTACAGGGCCTCCTGACAAGTGCAGACGGAGGAGCAGAGGAGGCGGCTGCGGCTGTTCCCAGATTAAGGAAGGGAATGGTCCCACGGTGCTCGCCTGCTCCTTGCTGCTCGCTGAGCGAAAGGCTCTGGCTCTGACAGCCCAAGCATTTTCAGCTCAGTTCTGTCAAAAAACCCCGCCCAAATGCCAGACGGGACCACTTTTATACATAAAGAGTAGAATCGGTATTCTGGATTTTACAGGAGTAACACTGGCCATCCGAGATCTCTAGAAATCCATGGTAGCTTAGGGCATGCTTGAAGATTTCACATAATGGATGTGTTTCAAGTAGAAGTAAGGTATTTAAGACCTTCTGTGGACCAAAATTTAGTGATGGAGGTATGGCTACGTTTCCAATGCAATGTATTCCCATGTGGGAAAAATAATCCCAGATTAGATACAGGTTTACAGCTGCCATGGCCTTTTACTGCTGTGATGCTACAGCAGTATCCTTACTTCAGGAAAAATTTTGGAGGAAAGCCTTTTCCTAGACAACAAAACAGCCCCCACCCAAGCCTGACCTTTTCCTGATAAAACTTGAAAAAAAATAATCTGTATTTTTAGCTAATGCACTCTGGGTTCTTTTTAAAAACAGAGGTTAAAAATAAAATTCCACCACAAATATTGTTAAAAATATCACTGCCATCTAATTTTTTTGCAGGGCTTTGCCTTTGCCCCTCCTCCCAACAAGCTCAAACTCTGGCACCTGGTACTGAGAAGCAGAACAGATGTCTGGGGGAGGGCTGAGAGCGTGTGTGCCTGCAAGGAGTTGGGCAGCTGTGTGAGATACAGAAGGAATGAATTAAAAAAGGCAATCTCACATGATAAGGAAGAATATGTGAAAGCTATACATATACCACGAAGAGAGCGGAGTTCTTACTATTCCAGGTCATTTACAACTGCCCCAGTTGTCCCAAGAGTCCAAGTATTCTGGTAAAATTTATACAGCTTTATAAAGTAAATCTACAGAGCTGTTAAATACCCAGGTATTTCAGTTTTAAAGACAGATGAAAAAAAAATAATTTGTTGTATTTTATTATTTTTAACTAATTAAAGCAATTTTTCCTTCAGGCATCTTCACAAACGTGCTGGTCTAGATCTCTGTGTGCATGGAGATGTCAGATCACGGCACAAGGAAGAGAATGGTTCCCTCTACAAAGCCTCCTATCACCCAGCAATACATCCATGAATTTATAAACCTATTGTTGTAATAAACGAGCACATCATGAATATTTAATCAGTAAAAGCATTTCCCTCTCCTTTGCAGAATCAGCATTTTGAACAATTTGCTATGTTTCTGGCTTAGGTGTGCCTCTCTGTGTGAGCAAATAGGTGGCTGAATACAGAAGGCTTTCCTCTCTCAAGCTCTGTGTGACGACGTCCCATGGCCACTCAGGGGGCTGGGAGAGTCGAGTCTTAGACTGTGAAAACAATCAGTGTGTCACACTTTTCCTGATGCCAGAGGGAAGTCTGGGGGCTCCACAGGTGAGTGGAGAGCATCCTGCAGGCAACTGCAGTCAGTGGAGTGGCTGAATATTGAGTGAGGGCTTATGCATTTCATCCTGCCCTCAGCACAGCGCTGGTAGCAGCAGGAGGACGGCTGGACAACACCCTCCTTCCAACCTTGGAACTCTGGACCAGAATGCACAAAATCCAACATCCAGCGCTCTGCAGCTCCACGTAACAAGAAAAAAAATCATGCCCATGGAACAAAGGAAAGTAGATCACATCAGACAGGTCCCAGCATGCAGCAGATCTTTGCCTCCTGTGGGGCTCAGCGTTAACTTTTGAGGACATTTTCACTGCTGTTTATCATGTGAAAAGTGAAAATTTCTCTTTAGGTAGAAAAAGGTATGCAAAACCTCATAAATTGCTCATTAAAAAAAATCACCTTTTGAAAACTCCAATAAAATGAACATGTAGTCTTACGTAAATGCCTTTTATCTGTAAGTATGTGTTTCTATACATTTTCAATACTAGCTATCCCAAGCTGGCATAGAATGTCATGTCCTATATGCCCGCTATTCATTACATAACAACTATCAAATTTCTAACACAGCTTTTCAATAACTGTTGGTAGACGAAGCGACTAAAACAACAAGCACCGAAGCCACGCGTTCATCAGACTACTGCAAAGCACAACACAGCTCCTCGAGGATTTCACTGAATTAATAAAAGCTGCAAGATGAACTGTAAGGCCGAAGGGCAGTGCCACAACCCACACGCACGCACACACATGGAACTTAGGAATCTACGTGGTCGAGGGGGTAGTGTGAGATGGCTGCCTGAAGCCCAAGACATGAAAAGTCAACCTCATGACCCCATTTCTTCCTACGCCCTCCAGCCTACTAATCCTCTCTGAAGAAAAGCAGACCATTACGTAGACTATGGCTGCACGGTGCTGGAATACATATATATATGTATGTTTTAAATCTCTAAGGTGACCATTTCAGGTATGCAGGATAAGAAAGCCTTTGACTCCACAGCAAGAAGGGATACCAAAAACTAATAAAATCACCAAAGCACCAAGATAGACACCAGGCGATTGATCTTTGAGTTTAAAACCACAATAAATTGACATCTGTGAATCTGCCAAGAAAGCTACTCATCTGGAAGATCCAGAGGAGTGAGAGGGAGGAGGGAGAGAAAGAGAGATGATGCACGAGGTGAAATGGGACAGAGCTGCACAGTCACAGAGGTGTGCTGGGAAGGAAGAAGATGCACAGAGAAGAGAAGGAGAAAGGCAGGGAGGAAGAGAGAGATGGAGCTTCAGATGCCTGATGGAGAGAATAATGTGAGAATCATCAGTGTGGAAGTAACAACCGCCTGAAAACATTCAAGGAGGAAATCTACTCTGGTATGTGAAATCTTGATTGTGTGGTTGTTAGATCTGAGCCTGTCAGGAAAGACGAAACTGGTCAGAGCACCCAGCACAGCATTCCCTATACTTGAGCCTCAAAAGAGACTCTTGAACCTAATTACGGTGCTTCATCGCTATCAACAGAAAGATGTAATTATGAAGAAAGCAAGGAAGAATTTACAGATGAAATTCAAAAGAACAAATTCCAGCTGTTTCACCGGTTTGGTTTATTTAGCAAGAACTCTTTAAAAAAAGTGTTATTACCGAAAAAAAAAAATATAGTAAGAGTGAACAAAAAAGAACGGAGAAAACTGAAACATTGGAAGCTGTGAAATGGCCGTAGCTAAGTCTTCTTGATCAGAAGCCCCCCGGTGGAGGGAGACCTCCCAGCAATTGGAAGAAGCACACTGCCAGGGACCACGATGAGAAGAAAGGACCTGGGCTTTCAGCAGAGCAGAATTCTGCAGGGACAGATTTATGCTACTTACACTGTTTTAGTCTTTAATTTAAACTGGAGGGAATATAGAAAAGGAGAAGGAGACTGAAAGGAATGTAAGGAGTTTACCACAGGACAAGAACTGATGACAATTGACACTTTCAGCCAAATATGTAAGGTTTGCAATTAAAAATAAGCTGTCTGCCACAGAAAGGTTCATGCTATTGAATGAGGAAATAACTACTTTGCTTTCAAGTCCTTTGATAAGCTAAGCAGTTATTATCTATGGCTTTTCACTTGAAAGTAACATCTCTGGATGTCAAAGGACTAAACAGTGTAATTATACAGAAAAGCACTGGCAGAAGTTAACCCCCAACCTCCAAACTAAAGCGAAATCAAAAGCAAAACCAGCTCTAGCTGTATTATTTTGTTTCAAGGAACTTCTTTTCAGAAACACGGAAAAGTGATAATGATCAGCAGCTATTTATGGTCTCAGATGAAGCCAGAGAAGACTGGACGTTTGCTAAACGCACACTTCTTCAGTTTCTGTGTCAACTGCAGGGTGAAGACATCTGCTGTTACTACACCGTATCCTTGTGAGGTTACTAAGAACAAAAAGCTCACAGGATACCCACAGTAACATAACAGTCATAACAATGACAACTTTTCAAAGGATTTCTCTCCCAGTAATAACTGTTTGGAAAAGGAGAAATTCACGCTTTGAAGCACTCCAGTTTTATATAGAAACTTCACCAGGAGAATCTGATTAATGAGCAATAGCTAAGGAAGCAGGTGCAGTATTAACCTCTCTATTTTACCAATTCCATCTCCCAAATTGCTAGAGAGGACTGTATACAAAGGAATGAGATTATACATTTTATTCACCTCCTTATAATTTATATCCTAGAATAGATTTAACGTTAATCTCTAACTCTTTAATGAAGTGAGCAAGATCTGCAGAACCTGGCTCCATTAAATTGTCATATCATGGTCCATTTTAAGTAAGTTGATAGTTGTGACGGATCAAAAAATCCAGAAATGAGAAAATTAATTCTCTGTGTTAGCAGAACTAAGCATGTGTGTGTGTGATGGTTGGTAAAATGGGTTTTCACTAAAAAGATAAAATAAAATAAAGGAATGGCTCAAGAACGAAATTTAAACAAACACTAGAGAGAACAAGGTTTCAGGAAATTCATAAATCACATGCTCAAAGAGATCTAAATAACAATTAACTAATACAAAATTAAAATGAATATGGGCCACTGAAATAGCAGCAATTGAGTATGCAAACAGAGATACAAAATACCTGTTGTCCAAAAAAAGTGGTCAAATATTAGCTCAAAAGTCAAAGAGGATTAAAAAGCAGCACATTATTCCACCAGTTAACAGCTACCAATAAAAGACAGTTACAAGCCATGTGCTCCTTTTACTAATTATTGTACAAATCTCTGTATCTCTGACCTGCTAAGCTCTGTAGTTACTGCAGATATCTTGAAGTGGCAGGTTTGCCAAAGATGTGAAGCTGATAAGGAACTAACGGATTGAAAAAACAGCAGAACAACTTTTAAAGGCAATATCAAATATAAAAACTGGCAAGACTCCAGGTGTGCTGCCTTTCGAATGTAATTCTGTGAAGTATGTAAAGGGGCACTAGTTTTTCCTTGAGGGGTATGTTTAATGCTATTTTGTCGGAGGTAGAACCTATCCTGTCTATGGAAGAAGCTGTCTTTGTGGTCTCCCTAAAACAAGAAATGCCCTTACCCTATACAATTAACATTTCATTTGCTGAAGATCACTACATGTCACATAATCTTTGAAGAGAACAGCAAAAGATTAGAGACTTCTTTTTTTCTGTTCTCAGCTGATGGATGTTTAGCTGCTGAACTTGATGTGTATAAGCCCCATTCTTTAAATGGACCACTTTTTCTCATGCTGGTCAAAAAGTACATGCTTCATCCAACAGCACTGGTTGTTCCCTTTTTGGTTTATTAAAGCAAATGAACAGCAACATATTTATTGACTCTTCCACTTAAAACATTTTCTGTAAAGCCTTCTGAGTAAACAATGTACCATTACGAATTTATTACAAGAAGACGACTCACAGAAGCACAATAAAGACTGCTGCCTTATCGTTCACAAAACTATTCCCTGTTATCAACACTCAGTGATGAATTACTTCTCTAATATAAATTAATATCAAAATATTATGCTGTGTGTGAATGGACAGCTATACACTTTGCCAAAATGTAGAAATTTATCCCTTCAGAAAACTTCACTTGCCAAACAGGTAATACATGCTATCAAATGCCTGGAAATCAAGTCTCAGGAAATCTAGAAAACCTGTATAATGGTCTTCAGCAAATGCCAAACAGATCTGGGATCCCGAGGGAAGTAAGTAATTTCCAGACTATGGAAAACACAGTGATTCTTCTGCAAAGGATATCTTCCATCTTTCTAAGTCTTTTTTTTTTCCCCTTTCTGTAATTATTCCAGAAAGAATTACCTTGGGAGGAATGCAGAGAGCATCTTTACAGTTTTCCATGAACTAAAAAAAAGTACCGAAGTGTGCATGCCAACATTGCACAGATCCACTAGCCAACTAGCTCTTCTGCATAAGTGAAGAAGCCAGGCAGCTAAAAGCTCTTGTAGAAGGAAGCCGCCATGTTAGACTAATGAAACATAAACCCCTCCGCAAATAGGAAAGTTGTGGCAGCCCACCATACATTACTCTGTACAAGTATTCTCCAGGAGGATTCAACGACGAGTTCAGGACAGACCAGAAGACGCTTTCTTTCCTTTCCTAATGGCACACAATGCAATGAACGGTAAGCTTTGTCATGGACCTGCAGTTTGCACGATCAGGGAAGACAGTATACACATATGGCAGGCCAGCTATTTACCAGAGAATAATTTCTAATCATAGCTTTGAGCACAAGATCAGTTTTGCCTGCCACTTGATCCTGTGGCTCCAAAACCCTCAAGTTAAGCATCGTGCCTCTCACATCTTTGCTTGTTTTTACGTTGCTCGAGTTTTAAATAAAAATTTTGCTGTACTTGCTTATGTTCAACTTAGAAATGGACACTCCAATCAACTTGCTTTAACCATTCCATATGGTCTGAGATAATAAATCTACAACAGAAATGTACACAGAAGTCACCGTGAAGGTGGGGAAAAAATTGAACAAGCCACCAACAGTAGGCGAGTGTTCTCTCCAGCACAGAGATGCTTACAAGAACGGTTTACCAAATAATGAAAGATTTTCAGTCCACACCTGTTCCTGAAAAAAACCTAGCTTCCAATGACCTAAACACTGTGAATGTGTGTTATATTTGTTAAATTATCTATGCCCTCAAATGCAAAATGCATGACTTTGACATTTCATCAATTAAATACTTATATTTTGAAATAACGTTTCAATTGTAAATTTACTTCAATTTAATTGAAAGCAAATAAAACAACTAAAAATGTTCTGGGGCAAACAAACAAAGTTTGCTGATTTAAAAAGAAATGTACTTGCACCAAACAAAACAGTCAAGCCTAAACAGATGTTGTTTTTTCCTTTTTTTAAAATCTCTGACAGAATAGAGAAATAGTTCACATGCTCTATTTCTAAGAAATTTTAGGTGAGCAAGATTTATATACATATATAAAAAGATCTATTTTAATATGGTATGCATATATGCATAGAATATGGTTAAATGCTGGAAAGTAAGCAAGGTACATTTTTTACATGATAGATGTGGACAAACGTTAAAAGACTGCTAGGGCATAATCAAACAGGCAAATACTGAGAATAGTATGATTTTTTTTTAATTACTTTTTTTTCCTTAGTAAAACTAGTCTTACACCCATAAAGAAGAATTATAATTTTCATTATCAGGACACACAAGAGTAGAGATAGCTTCTTACTGATCAAAGGAAAAAATGCCCCAAATCAGTAAAATACTTGAAGAAATATGGGAGCTTCTTTACTGGGAAACACTAATGCATCAAGTATGCGCCCACTTGGCACAGAATAAATATATATTTAAATAAATCTGTATTTTTATAATTCCATCAAAGTTGACATGACATCAGCCTTAGAATATATAGTTGTCCAACCTATTTGTAAATTAAATGTTTTATAGAAATATCCAATTCAACAAACATAAGCCAGTTGTTTCACTCAATCGAGTATAACACGCAATTGTTTTTTAGGGAAAAGAGGCTAACAATAATAATACATTTCTCCTTATTAAACAGAAAAATATTACATAATGATATAATTGAATCTCTGACACAAACAAGCAAAAATATCACTTTTGTAATCACCTTAATTATGTTATTTACAAGGCTGTGATTTGAAAATCCATTCAAGCTCCACAGATGAATAAATTAAATACCCATTTAAAAAAAAAAGGAAATTCATACAGCATCTAAGGGAGGGAAGAGGATGAGCCCCCATCCCTCCGTGAGCAGGGGATTGGTAGCAGTCTCTGAAATGTGAATCACAGGGCCCCTTCTGGGATGCCACACTTGCTCCAGGCAAAGATGGATTGGGGATTGTCTGAGAAAGAAGAAGAGAGAAACTGGCCCAACAGGAGCACAGCTGTAACAGCTGCAAATATGGCTGAGTCTTGTGGAGACTTCCACCATTCACAGGAATAAAAGGAAAAACAAAAAGCAGTGTTGCAATGTCCTGCCAGGTTGCTGGAACTCTTGCCTTCAATAGCCATGCTCACAAGACAAATATTTAAGTTTTCAGTCACTGGTCATTAGTCAAAACATACAGCATTACATGAATTTCACTGTGAAATCCAGGACTATGCAATGGGTATAAAAACTCAGTAAGTTCCCAGAGCTTCACTTGAAATTAGAGTTAATAAAAAAAATAAACCAACCAAAAAAACAAACAAGCAGCCCACAATAAATGACTCTTTTATGGGCAGTCAATACTCAGAGTAAAGAGTGAAACACATGCCATGATTTAAGTCACTTAAATCAATATTTTTGTCACTGATTTAAACCAGGAGAATCTTTAAAACTCAAAAGCAAGTCTAATTGATGAAGTATTAAAAAGCGAAGAAAAATCAAATAGTTTATTTATTAATGACTTCAAAGTGCCAGCTGTAAACTGAAACACTATATCTTGCTTTAGCACTGGGAAAAAACAGCGCTAAAGCTATCCATTTGCCACTTCTGTCCAACCTTGACAAAGAAGGGAGCCTATTTTTGCATAAACAGCTCGTTTGCTTCACAAAGCTACTCAGCTGAAACAGGCTCCATGCAGTAACTGTCCTTTTGCCCGTCCTTCAGTCCTTTTTCTAACAAATACATGCATACCTCTATCTATAGGTATACAAAAGCTCACTGACCAGTTCCAACATTTCGAGGAGATACAGGGATCATAGAATCATGGAATCATGGAATGGTTTGGGTTGGAAGGGACCTTAAAGATCACCTAGTTTCAACCCCCCTGCCATGGGCAGGGACACCTTCCACTGGACCAGGTTGCTCCAAGCCCCGTCCAACCTGGCCTTGAACACTTCCACCGGACTTGAGGCCCCACGTTTCGGGTTCCCTCAAGTTCCAAGGATCCACAGCCTCACCAGAGGCACCAACCAGGCCGCGGTTCCACCGCAGGACAGGGTTCGGTCCAAAGCCAGCCGCGAAGAATCCCCCGTGGGGCTGGCAGCAGGCAGGCGGGGCTGGCAGACGCACACCGGGCACGCAGCTGCTCACGGTGAGCATCACGAGAGGGCAGAGCTAGAGGAGGGGGTCTGGAAGTGAACTCACACGATCGCTAATAAAGCCCCCACCTTTGAAGGAACTCCCTACAAAATGCGCTTTAAGCAGACGTAGGATACACATTCGATTTTTTTTCCCAGCCGCTCCAGTAGCTTTGCTGCTCATATGCAACCCCACTGCCTTTAACAGAGTTTCACAGATGTAACTGGATGTGGAATTTGGTCTGATGTTCTTTACGAAAACAAGACAGGACACGTGCTAATGCGAAGGATTTGATCCTGCCCTTACCTTCCCACCTTTGGCTCGGGAACACAAAGTGGTCCTTTTGCTCATTTGAAAGAAAAAAAGTAAAGATCAAGAGAGGGTAATTGCTGGCTTATTGCAGAGATTCCAGAGATGTACTGAGGAATAGGTTACTATCAAAAATAAAAAAATAAAAACAGCACTACTGAAATTTTGGTAGTATCTACACCAATAATTAGAAGAGAGCGCCAGCAGCACATTAATGACAGTCAGCTGGAAGGACTGCGGACATTATACAGGAGAGGAGCTCCAAGATGAACAGGAAGACAACAACCCGAAAAGAAACACCGTGAAAAAAGTATGGCAACACATTTACAATACAACTAATAATTTCACATTACAATACATTTATAATACATTATAACACATTAACAATACAAATACGTCAACTAGGAAAAGCCAATTCTTAATAATGAGTCAAATCTTGAAGGCACTAATGATACAAAAGACCTGGGGATGACATCAGGCTGCAAATTAGAGTTCGAGCCCTTATACTTCAGAGCAGGAGAAACGGAAGCAACTGTAACCCCATCGTGTTTCATATTTGGATCTGGACACTCCACAACAACAGAACAAAAAAAAAAAAAAAAGAAAAACTGGGAGTTCAT